>Ga0256828_1002397_pt1 | contig 11173 bp, 6 predicted proteins | sample CV88metaG_FD_185993 | JGI IMG/M metagenome (GOLD analysis project Ga0256828, IMG submission 185993) | Hydrothermal vent microbial communities from East Pacific Rise, Pacific Ocean - CV88 | ecosystem: Environmental > Aquatic > Marine > Hydrothermal vents | place: Pacific Ocean: East Pacific Rise... | reverse complement strand
TTTCTATCCTCTAATGCAACTATTTTTGCATCAAATTCAGACTCTTTATCTTTTAAATCAGATAGGTCTAATCTGCTCTTCTCTTTTTTGAAAAGTAGTGTCTCTAGTAGCTCATTAGTTATCTTTTTCAGCTCTTTTGCTCTTCTCTGCTCTTGTAGCAAAATCTTTTTACTCATAAAGTTTTGGCTAAAACTCTCTTTGATACCATCTAATGAAAAACCATCTTTACCATCCATAGCTTCGAGTGCAGATACAATAATAACTTTTGATTCAATATCATCCATACCTAAATTATGTTTCTGATTTAGATTAGATAATTGAGATATAATCTCATCTTTAATCTTAGCTTGTGCCTTTGGTGCTTTGGTATGTGCATTTGTAATAACAAATAGAATATTATTGATAATAGGTCGTATCTCAACTTTAAGAAGAAAATTTATAATAGATTGAGTCAAACTACCTTTTTGGATATGATTACAGATAACAGCACCATCTAAAAAAGGTAGATAGCCATAAGTAATATCAGTATCACTCTCATCCAAAGAGGAGATACCAGGAGTGTCTATCATCATATATCCATCTTGAAAAAACTCATTGGATGGTACATACACCATCGCATTAGAGTCACTATCTTCAAGTGCAATTTTAGAAAAATCAATAGCTGATATTTTATCTTTTTTACTATCTTTTAACTCATAAAACTCCAACTCTTTTAGATTATCTTTAGCAATCAGTTCAACAACACTTTTACTAGTTGGTTTATCCATAGATGGAAGAATCTTCTGATTAAGTAGAGCATTAATCAACGTAGATTTACCAGAACTAAACTCTCCTAAAAATCCTATTTTTAAATCTAAATTTTTATCTAAAGAGTCTATATTATCTTGAATAGTTATTAGGTTATATTTTTTTGAAATTTCAACTGTTTTTTTTTGCATAATCTATTATCACCTTGTTTTTATTTGATTATACAATACTAAATATTTTATTTAAGTTAAAATTAAAAATTTTAGATAGCTTTTTTAATACTTCATCTTTTCATTAATAACTAAAGATACTCTCCTCTCTCGCAAAGTAGAGTAAACTCACAATATTGACAACTACTTACATCTTCACATCTTGTGGCTACAACTCTTTTCATATTTTTTATCTCGGAGATATGTTCAAGGAGTATCTCACTCTTCTCCTCTAATAAAGTTATAGGGGTTATCACCTCATCACCAAATATCTCTATAAAAGCTAACTCCATATTTTGATACTTTGATTTTAAAAGTTCAGAATAGATACTCATCTGAAAATCTGTCAACTTCTCTAAATTTTTAGTACGATTTGCCCCTTTTACAGAACCACTCTTATAATCAAGAATCAAGGTGTGAGTATCTGTTTGGTCAACTCTATCTACTATTCCTTTAAACTGTAGACCTCCTATCTCTCCTACAATATGCTTCTCCCTCTCACTTACTCTCCATCCAGATTTAAAATGTGAAACTTGATTTTCTATAAACTTTACAAGTTTAGCTTTCCACAAAAGCTTAATGTATCTGATTTTAGGAGATGAATTCTCTAATAGCTTATCTAATAGTCTATCTATTTCAATCTTCATATCATCAATAGAGTCAAAAAATATTTTTTCTCTAAAAAGCTCCTCTAAAAGCTTATGCAGAAACTGCCCTTCATTAATCTCATCATCATCTTTCTGCTTTAATTTCTTAATATAAGTATAGTAGTATTTTCGTCTACAGCTCAAAAAACTCTTTAATCTTGTTGCTGACCATATGATATCTGTAGCATCAAAATTTTCTATTATAGGCTCTTTGGTCTCTACAATAAGAGTTTTCTCATTGTACATCAGACTTAAATCAACCTCTACCTGTTTACCATGAGATAGACCCAACTCATATAGATAACCTGTAGCCATCTTATTTGAGCTAAGACTATAGATGATAACTGCCTCTTTAGATGACTCTAATAGACGCTTATAAATCTGCTTTTGCAACGCCTCTCTATCATTTTTGGTAGGTAGATTTGCAAATTTTCGTAAAGAGGAGTTTAAAAAAGCATCTTTTGGTGGAATTGAGGGGACAACACCATCGTTAAAATCAACAATTACAACACCTTCAAAAGATACCCCTCTAGTCTCCAATGCACCCATTACTGTTACTTTCCCTCCTCGAACATCATCTAATCTTATGGAGTTTAGCTCCTTTAACCATAGAAAAAGCCATACCGAGATGGCTTTTGGCTCTTTTTTAAAGATACGCTTAAAGTAGTGATAACGCTCTTCAACAGCAGAGCGTTTTAAATCCAAATCAAAATCCTTAAAAAGAGTAAAAAACTGCTCTACCTCAACCTCTAAACTAGGTTTTATCTCTTGTAGTTTCTCCTGCTCAATAGCATACTTTTTTAAAAGAAATCGACTCTCATCAGAGAAGCTTTTCCAATAGTTTTCAATAGCTTCAAGACGTTTATATGCTCTACTCTTATTATAATCAAAACCCATAGCAAAGTTAAAATTATGAAGCTTATCATATAGATGTAGATAATCTTTAAAATTTTCATCAGGAAGAACTACTACAATATTGCTAGGCTCAATCCCACCATCTACCATTTTTTGTACAGAGCTAATAAGAAGTGGTATCTGTGCCAATCTCTCTTCTACAGCAAAGACCTTTGCATTTATATTTAACTCCACCTCCTCTTGGGATAAAATCTCTTTGGTATGTAAATCAAAAGATAACATACTATTCATAGGTAGTTCTATCCCTATATCCATAAATCTATCTCGTACTTTTTGGTTAAACTTACTTGTCTGCATATGAATAATAAAACTGCGATGCTCTGCTATTTTCTCAATCAAAGATAGCTCAAAATAGCTCAAATAGCCCTCTAAATGTAGCTCAAATCTATCATAATTTTCCACAAATCCAAGATTAAGTTGATACTGTTTAGGAACAAAAACTCTATCTATGAAACCTCTCTTTAAAAGGAGTTTCTCGTAATTTTCTAGGAGAAGTTCAAGAACCTCAATATGTTCAGAAAACTCCACATAAGCATCTCCATCTACTAAATCAGAAAAGGATACATTTTCATGACTCAACTCCTCAAAAAATGAGAATATAGCATCTGTTTTGGTAAAAAAACGCACCAAATCACGATTGATTTTAAGTCTATTAAACTCCTCAAAATGAGAAGCCTCTTGAAGTAGTAATCTTCTCTGTAGTGGGTCTATCATAGTAAGTTTGGGCAAGATAATAGCTCTGCGTTCAAACTCATCAATTCTCATAAAAGTAGGAAGTAGACTATTTCGTCCTCTCTCTGTAATTAACTCTTGTCGTATTGCACGGGAGGTGGGATATATATGTACAGTTTTCATAAATGAGAGTATATCATCTTTTAACATATAAAAACAAACTTTTATTTAAAAATTAATTATCTATTTATAGCAGTTTTTATAAAAGAATTCTATAAACTAATGTTTATTTGTCATAAAGGAACTTTTTTGAACAGTAAGTTAAAAAATATAAACCTAGCAATCAACAAACTATTTACCACATTAAAACGGTTTCCATTTGCAATGCTCTCTGCCTACATATTTACTATTATACTTATGACTTTAGCAACAGTAGGATATCCTCATAAGATGGAGCTTATTCACTACAATGTGGCTAATAAAATTGCTTTTATCGCTAGTATAGGATTTTTTCTATTTACTACACTTAGGCTTATTAGCAGAAACTATATACTACTTCTGTTAGGTTTTATTCTTATAATTACTTACTATATATATCTACCTAATAATATACATAATTTACATAAGCTAGAGATGGAGTTTCCTTTTATTATCTTCTCTTTAATCTCTCTTATGATTACAGCCCCATATCTAAAGCACTCTAGCTCAAATATAAAATTTTGGAGTTGGGCAAAACATATTATACTATCTCTTCTTCTTAGCTTTATTTTTGGAGTTATCCTATTTGCTGGATTAAGTGGGGGACTATATATAACAGAAAAACTATTTGATTTGGGACAAACACAACGATATATTGAGCATATTAGTATATTTACTATGGGAATTTTTGGAACATACTTTTTTCTCTCACAACTACCAAAATATCCACGGCTACTACCACTTAAAGCGTATAACAATATGGAGATTATATTTACAAAGTTTATTTTAACTCCACTCTTTGCCCTCTATTTTATAATTTTATACACATACACAGCCAAAATTATTTTTGTAGGAGAGTGGCCAAAAGGCACAGTGAGCATTAGTATTTTACTATTTTCAGCCTTTAGTATTCTAACTTATCTTTTCTGGACACCACTTTGGAATAAAAGAAGTGAAAAATACAAAAACTTCTTTTGGTGGACTATTCTATTTCAAACATTTGTTTTAGCTATAGCACTCTATCTTAGAGTAGAACCATATGGATGGACAGCCAATCGTTATATGATTGGGGTTTTGGGATTTTGGTTGTTTGCACTATCTATCTATTTTATATTCAATAAAAAAGCCTCATATCGTACTATCTTTATATCTTTGCCTATTATATTAATGCTAAGTCTTTTTAGTCCATTCTCTGCAACTATCACAGCAAAGCATAGTCAGCAAGAGAAACTAAAAACACTACTTGCAAAACTAGATGTAGATGAGAATATATCAAAAGATTCCAACTTATCATTACAATATAATATATCTAGTGCTATTTCATATCTATACAATCATCATGGAATGGATAGTCTATTTCCTATAATACCAAAAGTTGTCACCGAGTATCAAAATAGAGAACAGAATACAGACAGTAAGGATTGTACACCTATGGTCTACAGTAGTTTTCCAAGCTATGCAACGAAACAGCTAGGCTTTAACCATATAGATAGATGGCAATGGGAACAAAATCAAGCTATAAAAAGAGATAAGTTTAAAACCCTAGAGCTGGAAGATATACCAAAAAACTTTACCGTTATGTCAGAGAGAGACTCATTTAAATCTATAAACATAAAAGGGTATGATTGGCTACTTGATTTCAGATATTTTATAAAAGATAACAACTACCCAAGATACTGTTTACCACCACAAGAGAAAAAAGCAGGAGCTAAAATAAAATATATTATTGAGACTACTAAAGATACTATTATTGTTAAAGAGAGTAATAGAACTTTGGCAACTATAGATATAAAAGAGTTTATAGATAAAATCATAACTACAGAAAAAAAAGATAAAAGTAATGATTTTAAACCATATTACGAACCTATACGATTTACAAAAGATGAGCTTACTTATCTATTTAGAAATAATCAAGTAAATATAAAACTTATCTTTAGTAATATTATGGTTTCTAAAAAAAATAAACTATTAAATTATAGAGGAGATATACTTATAGGTAAAAAGTTATAAAAACAGCTTAAAATGTGTAATAATTGTGTATTGGTAATACACTTTTACTACACAATTATCAAATATACAACTATTATAAATATATAAAAATAGTTAAAAACCTATTGTATTTTTTATTGTATAAAAAACTCTTATTTTGTTTTAATATTAATAATTTATTAAATATTTTTAATAAAATAGATATTTATTTTTAACTTATCTGCTATAATTGTATCAACAGAGCATAGAGAGATACCCTCCTCCTTTAAGATTAAAAAAAACTCAACCTTTGTGTTCTGTTGAGATGCTTGACCATATCATTAAATAATTTTTTCCTCTCTGTTTTACAGAGACAAAGTCAAGCATCTCAATTCTTACCATTTAACTATCATTCCCCAAATTAAGCTCTTTTAGAAGTAGCAAATGAGTAAAAAATATAAAAAAAGATGTATTTATTAAAATTTTATTAAAAAATTATTTTAATTTTATTTTTTTATGCTATAATTATCTTAACAGAATATGCCCATTAAGCCATAACTACCTAATTGAAAAAAGAAACTTCATATGTGTATTCTGTAGAGATGTTTTGTCAATATACTAAATATTTTTTCTTAACTCTATAAAAACAATAGAACCTTTAGACAAAACATCTCAACTCTATCTTATCCCTCTTTTTTTTGACATTCATTAAAATCAAAGCTACAAATAGATATTTTTACAAAAATAGACTTTGGAGAATAGATGCTAGATATACTAATTATCGGTTCAGGTGGAGCAGGATTATCCTCTGCACTATCAGCAAAACAACACGGTGCAACCATCAAAGTTGTAGGGAAAAGCTATCCAACTGCCTCTCAAACCTCTATGGCACAAGGTGGAATAAATGCTTCACTAGGAAATATAACCCCCGACTCTACTACCTCTCATATCGAAGATACCATTAAATCAGCACATGGTATATGTAACAAAAAGATGGTAGAGTGGATGTGTGAAGATGCACCAATGACTATTGAGTGGTTAAATAATCTAGGTGTACCTTTTGATAGAACGAAAGATAAAAAAATAGCCCAAAGAGAGCTAGGAGGTGCATCAAGCAGACGTGCCTGTTATGCACAAGACTATACAGGGCTAAAAATTTTACATACTCTATATGATAACGCTCTAAAAGAGAATATCGAGATGATAGAGGAGCATCTGCTTCTTAACCTTATAGTAGAAGAGAGTGTAGTCAAAGGGGCTACATTTTGGGATATTAGAGGTGGTAAAGTTATCTCAATAGAGGCAAAAATCACCATTTTGGCAACAGGTGGGTATGGTAGTATCTATAAGAACTTTACTACCAATTCAGATGGAGCAACAGGTGATGGAGTAGCCTCGGTACTTCGTGCAGGTGGTACTATCTCAAATATGGAGTTTATTCAGTTTCATCCAACTGCTCTAAAAAGCTCCTCTATTCTTATATCAGAGAGTGCTAGAGGAGAGGGAGGATATCTTGTCAACAGCAGAGGAGAACGTTTTGTAGATGAGTTATTGCCAAGAGATATTGTAGCTCGTTCCATCTCTTCTCAAATAGATAAAGGCGAAGATATATTTTTGGATGTTCGTCATTTAGGAGAGGAGAGACTACTAAAACTTATGCCTCAAGAGGTTCATCTATGTAAACTTCATGAAAATATAGACCCAGCAAAAGAGTTAATCCCTATCAAACCTGTAGCTCACTATACAATGGGAGGAGTTGATGTCAATACCAAACTAGAGGTAACAGGTCTAAAAAACTGTTATGCAGTAGGAGAGTGTAGCAATGCTCGAATACATGGAGCAAATAGATTAGGTGGTAACTCTCTACTAGAGATAGTTAGTCTTGGTAGATTAGCAGGAGAGAATGCTACAAAATCACTAAAAAATGAGTTCTCTTATCCATCTAATAGCCAAATAGAAAAAGATAGAGAGTATATAGATGGACTATTTGAGGAGTATCCATGGGAGCTAAACTTCTATGACATACAAAATGAGCTAGGTGAGAAATTTTATAATTATGTAGGAATAGTAAGAGACAATAACCAACTAAATAATATATTAAATGAGTTACGAGTAATAAAAGCTTCAGTAGATGATATGGGAATAGGTGATAAAAGCAGAGAAAACAACACCAATTTAGTAGAGTTTGTAGAGTTTGTAAATATGTTAGAGATTGGAGAGGTTGTGATTGATTCAGCAATTGTTAGAGATGAAAGTAGAGGTGCTCACTTCAAAAAGGCGTTTCCAAAAGAGGAGGATAGGTTCTTCAAGGCACACTCCTTATATTGGCTAGAGGATGGAGCATTATTATCAAAATTTGAAAAGGTGGTAGAGTAATGCAAATAGATATTAAACGAACTAATGAGACCATAAACTATAATATACCATTTAAAAGTACTACCCTACTACAAGCTCTATATCATATTAAAAGCCATATAGACAATACTCTAACATTTAGCTCAAATTGCCGTTCAGGTATATGTGGAACGTGTGCAGTAAGAGTCAATGGAAAAGAGGTTTTAGCCTGTGCTACTATGATAAAAGATAATGATTTAGTAGAGCCACTAAGATACCATGAGATAGAAAGAGACCTAAAGGTAAATAAAGAAAAAGTAAGAGATACTCTAAAGCAATCAATGGCATGGTTACATCAAGCTCAAAAATCAGAGATAGAGTCAAAAGATGTAGCCTTGACAGAGAAACAGAGTGATTGTATCTTATGTGACTCTTGCTACTCTGCTTGTCCTGTATTGGAGGTAAACCCTAATTTTATTGGTCCTTTTGCTCTAACTCGTGTATATCGCTACACAGCCGACCCAAGAGAAGCAGATATCAAAACCTCCATAGATACCATACAACAAAATGGAGTTTGGGACTGTACCCTATGTGGAGAGTGTACCACCGTTTGCCCCCAAGGAATAGACCCAAAAATGGATATAACTATGCTAAGAGGAACTTCTACACAATTTGGCTACAGTGACCCAAATTTTCAGGCTATGGATTTTGGATTTGGTGGGTTTTAGAGGTCAAGCCCCCAATCATAATCTAAGCCTTCCTCTATCGCTTCAGATAACTTATCACTGCTCTGCTCTATATTTAGATAACGTTTAGCATCGGCAATGCGAAAATAGTAACGCAGAGTATTTAGTTTTTTACCACCACTCCAACTAGATACTAAAATATGGTCAACTCTATGTGCCTCTATTTTGGAAAAAGCACCATTTTCAGAAAAACTATCTGCATACATATAGAGACGTTTTTTATATACTATATAATTGGCATCTGCCATCTGCATATCTCCAACTATTGGTTGATAACTAACTGTATGTGTTCCAAACTTTACTTTTATCAATAAGTTTGGATTAGAATCGGTCGCTTTATATGCTAAATAGTAGTGTCTTCCACTTAACATCTTACTAGTAAAATAGCGATAACGTTTTATATCTCCTGTATTTTTTGGCTCTGTTGGAGTTGGGATAGTAACATTGTCATTAGATATAATAGTTGGTGAAGTATCTATAATATGAGTAGGTTCAATCTTTGATTCTAAAGTCTCTTTTTCTATAACATTTATACTTTGTAGAGAATTAATATCCTCCATAATTGGATTTTCTGTTGTAATGATTTGTGGGGCTATAGACTGCTCTTCTTCATATACTTCTGGATAAGCTGAAAGAATTTCAGGATGATATACAACAGATGCTTCAGGTGCAATATACTGTGGATGTTGGTATGTTTGAGGTCTATATCTTGGAACTTGATGATATACTATTTTTGGACTCTCTACACGATAAGATGGCTCTTGTCTTACATAATTTAGTACAACTCTATGGTTTAATATATATGAAGAGCTACTTATAATAGCATCAGGAAAGTATCGTCTATAGTCTACAAGCTTTCTCTGTAGTGCAACTCTATTTGGTGTATGATATGCAAAAGGAATAAGCCAACTATTTGAACGTACAACTACAATATGTGAACGTAGAGACTCTGGGATGCTATTTATATTACGTTCTAAAAGCCTTTGGTCTTTAAAACTACCTAACTGAATAAAATAACGCTGACCTTGAGCATAAGAGATATTGATAAAAATAGATAAAATTATGAAAAAACGTAACATATACTATAACCTTTTATATAAAATTTTTTACATAGATTATAACATATAGAGAGTTTATAAATCGTGGAATAGTGGGATTTAGAGTAAAATTCAATAAAAAGAAAAACAGTTTAAAGGAACTACTGTTTTTCTTTAATTCAATATTATTAAAAATAAATATTAAATTATTATTTTCAAGTAAGTTTAATCAAACTCGGGGGTCAACAATCTTTCCTGCAATAGCAGAAGCAGCAGCCACAGCTGAGTTTGCCAAATAGATTTCAGAAGTTCTAGCACCCATACGACCTACAAAGTTACGGTTAGTAGTAGCCACACATCTCTCTCCATCACCCAAAATACCCATATATCCACCCAAACAAGCTCCACAAGTAGGATTTGACACAACAGCACCTGCATTAATCAAAATCTCCATTAAGCCCTCTTTTTGTGCTTGTAATAGAATTTTTTGAGTAGCAGGAGTAACTATCATTCTTGTGTGTCTTGCAACTCTTTTTCCTTCCATAATTTTAGCAGCAATTCTAAGGTCTTCAATTCGTCCATTTGTACAGCTTCCTATCATCACTTGGTCGATTTTCAAATTATCCTCTACTGCTTGTTCCATTGTTTTACCGTTTGATGGTAAAAAAGGATAAGCTATAACAGGAGAAAGATTTGCAACATCTATTTTTATCACTTGACAATACTCTGCATCATCATCTGAATAGTGAATCTTTGGCTCATCTCTAAGCCCACCGTTCGCCTCTGCTCTCTCTTCCAAATACTGCTCTGTTACAGCATCCACAGCAAAAATACCATTTTTTGCTCCAGCTTCAATAACCATATTTGCAATAGAAAATCTATCTGCCATACCAAGATAAGGAATAGTATCTCCTGTAAACTCTATAGCTTTATATAACGCTCCATCAACCCCAATTTGACGGATAAGCTCCAAGATGATATCTTTACCATAGATATGCTTTGCAGGTTTACCACTAAGCTCTACTTTAATAGTCTCTGGTACTTTAAACCAGTTTCCTCCTGTTATCATCCCAAAAGAGATATCTGTACTACCCATACCTGTTGAAAATGCTCCCAATGCCCCATGAGTACAAGTATGACTATCTGCTCCAATAATCACATCCCCTGGAATTACCAAACCCTTTTCAGGAAGCAATGCGTGTTCTATCCCCATATCTTTCTCATCAAAAAAGTGTTTCATATCATGTTTATAAGCAAACTCTCGTGAAATTTTTGCTTGATTTGCTGATGCTATATCTTTTGCAGGTATATAGTGGTCCATGACAATACAGAAGTTATCAGGTCGTGCCATCTTCTCCTGTCCACTCTCCTCAAATGCTCGTATCGAAATAGGTGTAGTGATATCATTACCAATAATCATATCAATATCAACTCTAACTATCTCTCCTGCTTTTACCTCACACCCTGCGTGTTGGGAAAAGATTTTTTCTGTAATGGTTTGTCCCATTTTAGTTTCCTTATAATGTATAATAATTGTGCGAATTATAGCGAAAGTTGTTTATATGTTTGGTGCTATATCAAGATTCAGTATAAGCTATATTTTCCTAGTTCCCACGGTCTCCATTCTAACTCATACTTCAATATCACCCCACTTAAAAATATCGAAAAAAAGAGAATATCCAATATTTTTCAAAAAGCCA
>Ga0256828_1002396_pt1 | contig 11177 bp, 12 predicted proteins | sample CV88metaG_FD_185993 | JGI IMG/M metagenome (GOLD analysis project Ga0256828, IMG submission 185993) | Hydrothermal vent microbial communities from East Pacific Rise, Pacific Ocean - CV88 | ecosystem: Environmental > Aquatic > Marine > Hydrothermal vents | place: Pacific Ocean: East Pacific Rise... | reverse complement strand
CCTCGCTATATGCTCGGTTCCGTACTTGAAATAAGTGACATTGAGTCACAAAGTGTTCTTACCTCGCTATATGCTCGGTTCCGTACTTGAAATAAGTGACATCTAGTCACTTATTTACAAGTACTCACCATTGCAGGTCTTAAGACTCTGTCTTTAATAGTATAACCTTTTTGCATCACTTGTACAATATCACCTGCTTCATGTGCATCACTATCAACTTGCATAATCGCCTGATGTACTTCAGGGTTAAATTCACCTTCCGTATCTATCTCTTTAATACTGTTTTTTTCTAAAATCTTTTTCAGTTGATCGTAGGTAAGTTTTACACCCTCTTTCATCTTTTCTAAAACTTCAGAACTATTCTCTTCATTTGCACCATCAATAGAACTCAATGCATTCTCAAAAGAATCAATCACAGCCAAAATATCTTTTGCAAAATTCTCATTTGCATAAGAGACTGCATTCATTTTATCTTTTTCCAAACGCTTTTTTGCATTATCAAAGTCTGCATGTGCTCTTAGGTACTTATCTTTATAATCAGCAGCTTGAGCAAGTGCTTCTTCTAAAGGGTCAACCTCTGTTTGCTCTTGAGACTCTTCAACCTGTTCTACTTCTTCAGCCTGAGATTCTTCAAGATTTTTATCTTCTTGACTCATAAATAAGACCTCCTTTTCTATATAATATTGCATTACATTTTGTAAGCTTAAGAGTATTATACAACATTGAGTCTATCTTTGTCAAGTCTTAGTTGAGTCAAATAGACTAAAGTTATATTTTACCACTATGTTAAGTATGCTATTCAAGTAAATAACATTTGAGTATAGTTATTTGACAAAAAAGATTAATAGCTCATTATAGCGAACTTGGTTAATATAAAATAAATAGAATTGTAAGTGAATGGAAAGGGATATAGATAGTAGAGATGCTGTATAATTACAGCATCTTTTGAGGGTAGATTTAGTTTCTTATTCCTAAATCTGCTTTGATAGTGTTCCATCTTTGTAGATCTACTTTTTTCAAGTATCTCATAAGTCTTCTTCTTTGACCAACTAGTTTAAGTAGTCCTAGTCTTGAAGAGTGATCTTTTTTATTTGTTTGAAGATGCTCAGTCAAATAAGTAATTCTTTCTGTAAGAAGTGCAACTTGAATTTCTGTTGAACCTGTATCATTTTCGCCTCTTGCGTATTTAGCAATAATTTCTGCTTTTTTCGCCTGATCTAAAGCCATAATGACCTCCTGATTGGTATTTATTCTCAAAATGAGTTCGCAATTATAGTAGATTAAACTTATCTATGCCTTATAATAGATACTAACGGGAAGCTCTAATATATATTAGAGTAAAATACTCCTAATTAGAAGAAAGGTTTTACTATGTTACTTACACGTGCCAGTGAATATGCGTTACTCTCTTTGGATACTATACGCAAATCAAACGAGCCTATAGGTTCTGAACAACTAGCCAATGAACTTTCCATTCCTAAAAGTTTTTTAGCAAAAATTTTACAAAGTCTTGCAAAACAAGGAATATTAGAATCCCGTAAAGGTGCACATGGTGGATTTATTTTACTAAAACCTATTGAAGAGATAAGCGTCAATGAAATTATTTTTGCAGCAGAAGGAAAAACACCTGCTGTATTTGACTGTACTTCTTATTCTGAAACATGTCCTAAAGGTGCTATTGGTACCTGTGCCATCTCACCTTTCTTAGCCAATTTTCAAACCAAAATAGATGATTTTCTGAATGGTTTGATGCTTAGCGATATTATTTAAATTTTTCTTCTCCTTTGTATCATGGTCGATATTATCGACCCTTACGCTATAATACATAAACTCATTTCCCCATAAGGCACTCTTTTATGAAGCAACATGTTTACCATTTATCACATATAGACCTCGATGGCTACGGCTGTCAATATCTTTCCAAAAAATATTTTGAAACCATTGACTGCTACAATGCAAACTATGGACCTGAAGTTCCAGCACGCTTAGGTGAGATTATTAAAAAGATAGAACAAGACAAGTTTATACATGGTGATAATGTAGAGGCACTCATCTTAATCACCGATCTCAACCTCAATACCAAAGAGGGAAACTGGATAGAAAAAGAAGCCATACGTGTAGGTGCAAAACTGCAACTCCTTGATCACCACGCCACAGGTGCCAATGCAGCTGAGCGTTTTGCGTGGTATTACCTAGATACTAAACGTTGTGCTACACTCATTACCTATGAGTGGTTACAAAAGCACTATAATTTTGACAAAGAAAATGATTTAGCTGAGATTGTTCAAGCTATCAATGCCATAGATATTTGGCTCAGTGATGATACACTTTTTGAGTATGGTAAGGTGATGCTTGGTATGATATCAGGGGCACGTGAAATAGGACGTATACTTTTCCCTGCTGAAGACAGAGCATTTAAACTATCTATGATAGAAGCTGCCAAAGAGACACTCAATGAAGAAGATGCACCTATTAAACTAGATGACAAACTGCACCAAATTAAAAAAGCTTTCTTTAAAAAAGAAAAAAATGATACTAAAGACAATTTGGTAGCCTACTTTGTAACTGATCTCCTTAGTAAAGATAAACAACGTCTTACCATTACATACAAAGGTCATAAAGGCATACTTGGCTACAACGTAGGTAATGCTTCTATCATAGGAAATGCTTCGATGGTTGCCAACGAGGACTATGACTTCTATATGGATGTGAACTTTAGAGGAAACTTTTCATTACGTTCAAACAATAAAATGGATGTTTCAGCTATGGCGGCTCACATCGGAAACGGTGGAGGACATGTCAATGCAAGTGGTGGTAAAATAGACGGATACAAGGACTCTTTTGTTTATGCAGATGTACGTAAGTTTATCCAAGAGTATATTGACCAGAAGTGTAAAGAGGCACAGTAGTCCTCTTCACTTTTTTAATAAGTCACCGCATCAAGGGGGTAAGCTACTGGTGCCATAGTCACAATATCATCCATCATAATCGGTACCCATTTAAAAACAGGGTTATCTCTATTTTGTACAACGATAAATTGTCCCATCATCCCATCATCTTCATGTTCTAAGAAATGACAATGATACATATATCCATTCTTGGAATCAATATAATCTTTCATTTTTAAAATCACTTTAACAGAACTATTAGGTGGTATTCTCACTACATCTTTATACCCTCTTTCATTGGCTGCGACTCTTGCACTGCTACCATCACGTTCAAGCAACATAAAATGCATTGCATGAATATGAAAATTATGTTCCATATTCATAGTATTACGTATCGTCCATACTTCTATATCATTCACACGCACCACATTATCAATACGGCTCAAATTCATTGCTTTTCCATTAATAGCCATTTGTCCCATCATGCCACCACCTACAGTGTTGAGTAAAAAATGCCGTATTTTTACTGCTTGTGAAGCACGATACTTTAGTAAAGTTTTAAGTCTAGAAGGAATCGTATTTACTCCTGCAGAAGTGGAGTTAATATTAATTCTCATTACATTGATATTTTGTCTGGTCTCTTTCAAAGATACACTACTTCCCAAATCTCCACTAAAATTCACCACAATTTCTGCTCTCTCACCTGGGCTTAGAAGCAAACGACTTAAAGTAACGGGTTTTTCTAAAAATCCTCCATCTGTAGCGATTTGTTTAAAACTTCTACCATCAGAAAAGGCAAAATTATACAAGCTACTGTTAGAGCCATTGAGTACTCTAAAACGTATCTGTTTATCTTTTACATTGACATAAGGGCTAATAGCACCATTGACCAACATGGTACGAGAAGTGTAGCCTCTCATTATCTCTCTACGGTTTGGTGCATACACTATCTGCTTATTGGCGGAAAATCGTTTATCTTGTATGATAAGAGGAATATCATCTACACCATAGGTTTTAGGTAGTGCCAAAGTATCACTCTCCTTATCATCTACTATAATCATTCCTGCCAGTCCCATATAAACCTGTTGTGCAGTTTTGCCCATAAGATGTGGATGGTACCAGTTCGTTGAAGCCTCTTGATCTACTGTATAGGATGCTGTCCAGGTAGTACCAGGTTGTATCTTGTTTTTAGGACCTCCATCCATCACAGCAGGTACATGCATACCATGTCCATGCATTGTTGTCGCTTCAGCCAAGGCATTATGATAATTTATTTTTACCTTATCACCATTATGTATGCGTATAGTCTGCCCTAAAACATTGGCATTGATACCATAAGTTCTTGTAGCCACACCAGAAAAAAACTCTGTCGTTGACTGACGGATATTCATATTAAAAACCTTTATCCCATTAACCATACTATAGGGTGCCAATGCAGGTATAGGAAGCACTTTTGCCCATAATCCTGTATGAAACATACTCATCATTGCAAGACTTATTATTAAATATTTTTTCATCTGTTTCCTCTTGTTTTGTTAAATTCTGGAGTGGTATCTACTATCTAAAAAGGCAGATTTTATCTGCCTCTTCTTTTTCGTCTGCTTGCTATATAGTTTGTAAGAGAAGTACGTACATCATTACATGCACTACTTGCCAATATCGCTTCTGCTTTTGCTGAGTAATTCACCATGATATTGCCCTGTGCAAAAAAGTCACCACTTACTGCATCACTATGTGCGGATATTACTTCATAGGCACACGCAGTATTTGCGTTTTTACTTACTACCACATTTGTGCCACTTCGTTCTATATTTGTCGTATAGTATTTGTTATATTTCATATACGCTTCCATTAAAAAAAGTTTATCCCATCCTCTAGGATTTTGATCTGCTTTGAGTTGATTTTTCATGTAATGTATATGTTTAAATAATATCACTGCACCCTCTTCAGTATTGGCAGCTATAGTCCAATTAATACTTCTATTGTTCGCATCTTTAACTGGTGCTGGTACTTGGTTACTTCCATGCTCCTTATAATTTGCATGATTTGTACGAAGATAAGGGATATATGACTGTGTCACATTTACTGGTGCAGAAGAATCTACACCTTCTTCTGTGTCTGTTACAGTATTGGTCTCCTGTGATGTATTGTTTGAAGATGTACTACCACCACATCCTACCAATAGCATTGCTGCTAAGAAGGGTGTACCTAATGTCAATGCCCATGTTGTTTTTTCCATAATCTTCTCCTGAAATGATTTACAGATCAAAATAAGTAGAAATTGGTTCCTTCTTATTGAAATGCATAAGCCATTTTATTGAGATTACGTGTAGGTAATGTGCACATAGGTTAAGAGAAAGTTAATATAAATTCAGTCCCCTCACCAAAAGTAGAATCTAGTTCTATATTAACACCATAAGTATCACATATACTCTTAACTATACTGAGTCCTACTCCAAAACCACCCGAATATTCTGTACTTCGTTTAAATTTTTCAAATATCTCTTTTTGTTTCTCTTTTTCTATACCAATTCCCTCATCTTTAATAGAGAGTTTTCTATCCTGCAATCTAATTGTAATAGTAGATTTAGGAGAAGAGTATTTAATAGCATTGCCTATGAGATTGCCAAAAAGTAACGTTGCTTGTGATTCTGGTATTGCAAAAATAGTATCTTCCAAAGTAACATCGAAATGGATGCGTTTCATTTCTGCCAATGGCGTATAATATGCTACACTTTTTTCCATTGTCATTTTTAAATCAAGTGGTTCTGACAACTCTTTTTTATCCGAAAAATTCAAATAAGTCAAAGAGCGATATATATCATAAAGTTGTCTTGTGCTAATAGAGATATTATTGAGGGTTTTACGCGTACACTCATCTCGTTTTAATGCTTGGTTTGTTGCCATAGAGAGTGAAGTAATAGGTGTGTTGAGTTCATGTGTAACATCGTTAATAAAACGTTCAATCTGTTCTACTCTTTGACGTACAGGTCTCATAAACAATTTTGAAAGTACAATTGCTACGATTACAATAAAAAAAGAGACCATAGCAAAAACTTCCAATACACTTCTTTTTAATATTGCTATCTCTTTAGCCAATGTATTTGATTGGGTAACTACATAGGCTATGTTTAAATGCTCTCTTGGTGCAGCAGAAATAAATACTTGATATCCATTGAGTGAGAAATAGCCCTCTTGTTTTTTCATAGTTTCATTTACTAATTTTCCTTCAACAACTCTACCTTTTGTATCTATGAGTGCCAAAGTAATTCCCTTTGGGACTACAAACTTTTTCAAGGATTTACTTTGCATATGCGCCATGATAATATCACCAGATCTCATATCTGCTATATGTTGAAGTCTATAATATGTTTCATTTTCCAAGGCATTTTTTTGTGCTTCATAATACCAATACCCTATACCAGAAATAAAGACAAATGATGAGAGTATGTAAAGTGTTAAAAAATAGTAAAAACTACGTTTTTCCAAATCATTCATACCTATATCCCATCCCTCTTTGTGTGACTATTTTTCCAGCCCCTATCACCTCTCTTAGTTTACGTATATATGAGCGTAGTGTAGCATCACTTGGAAGTTCATCAAATCCCCAAATATTTTGTACAAGTTCTTCCTGAGAGATCAATCTAAATGGATGTGCAATAAAGTAGTCTAAAATTTCTACTTCTTTTGGGCGTAAGCTTATCTCTCTACTCCCATTACTCACCATATGCTTTCTTGGATAGTATGTTAAATCATTACCAAGCACAACGGGAGCATCTTGTTCTATATGAAAAAGTACTCTAGATTTTTCAATGCGAAGCCTTAACTCTTCAAGTTCAAAAGGTTTCTTAATATAGTCATGTGCACCTGCATCAAAACTCTCTTTGAGGTGTTTTGTGTCATCATACGCAGTAATAATCAATGTAGGTGTTGTATCATTAAATGAGCGTAACTCCTCAAGCAGTTCTATACCAGATTTCCCTGGGACGTTAATATCAAAAATAAATAGATCATAATGTCCCTCATCTATAAACTCCTGTGCTTCTTCTGTGTCAAAAGCTCTATCTGTTTCATAATAGTTTTGAAGATACTCTGTCACAATATCTCCAAGTACGGGGTCATCTTCCATTAATAATATTTTCATTTTCTCTCTATCCTCTTTTTACTTCTTATATTTTACTACAATTTTAAATTTCTAAGTCTTAGTGAGTTGGCTATGACCGAAACCGATGAAAAACTCATCGCAGCAGCAGCTATGACAGGTGATAAGAGTATACCAAATACAGGGTACAACACACCCGCAGCAATAGGCACACCCACAGAGTTATAGATAAAGGCAAAGAAGAGGTTTTGTCTGATATTTGACATAGTGCCTCGACTTAGTGTAATCGCCCTTACGATACCTGTGAGATCACCTTTTACCAGTGTCACCCCTGCACTCTGCATAGCTACATCTGTTCCTGTGCCCATGGCTATACCCACATGAGCTTTAGCAAGTGCAGGAGCATCGTTCACACCATCTCCTGCCATGGCTACAACCTTACCTTCATTTTGAAGTTCTGCCACGATACGTGCTTTGTCCTGTGGTGAAACCTCAGCCTCTACTCTATCTATACCTAGTGTATTGGCAACAGCTTGTGCTGTTACAGCATTGTCTCCAGTAAGCATCACCACAGATAGCCCTTGTGCATGCAAGGCTTTAATCGCCTCAGGTGTACTCTCTTTGATGGGATCCATTACGCCCACAATACCGACGGATTTTCCGTCTATGGCAATGAGAATAACCGTTTGCCCCTCTTTTCTATATATTTCTGCACGACTTTGTAACGCACTCACATCTATACCTAAGCCTTCAAGTAGTTTATAGTTTCCTATGGCTACCATCATACCATCGACCATGCCAGTGACACCTTCGCCTGTGACAGACTTAAAATTTTCAGTTTTACTCAGACTTATGCCTCGGCTTTTTACACCTTCAACAATAGCTTCTGCCAAAGGGTGTTCACTAGACTGTTCTAGCGTTGCAACAACTTTTAAAAGTAAGGCTTCTTCTACACCCTCTTCTAGCTCAACCGTTACCAGTTTTGGTTTACCTTCTGTGAGTGTTCCTGTTTTGTCTACCACCAAGGTATCTACTTTTTCCAAAACTTCCAGTGCCTCGGCATTTTTAATAAGCACACCATGTGATGCCCCCTTTCCTGTACCCACCATGATAGACACTGGCGTAGCCAAACCCAAGGCACAAGGACAAGCGATAATAAGCACTGCTACAGCACTCACCACCGCATACGCCAACTTAGGCTCTGGTCCCCAAATGTACCATCCTGCAAATGCAAGCCCTGCGATGAGTACCACTATAGGCACAAAATACCCAGAGACGGTGTCTGCAAGCTTTTGGATGGGAGCACGTGAACGTTGGGCGTTGGCTACCATATCCACAATTTGAGAGAGTAAGGTATCTGCCCCTACTTTTTGAGCTTCTATAAGTAGAGAACCTGTAGTATTCACTGTTGCACCTATGACTTTGTCGCCCTCTCTTTTTGCCACTGCTATAGGTTCACCTGTTACCATAGACTCATCTATATTACTCTCACCCTCAGTCACCACACCATCTACTGGTATTTTATCTCCTGGGCGTATACGTAAGATATCACCTACAACGACCTCCTCTAAAGGTATATCTTCTTCTGTGCCATCTGTTCTAACGATACGTGCTGTATTGGGTGCAAGTCCTAGTAACATCTGTATGGCTGTATTGGTTTGAGAACGTGCTCGAAGTTCTAAAACCTGTCCTAGAAGTACCAACGCCACAATGACTGCTGCAGATTCAAAATAGACATCAACTATTCCCCCATCCATTTGCATTTCAGGAGGGAAAATAGAAGGCAAAAAGAGTGCCACTAAACTATAGAAATATGCAGCTCCCACACCAAGGGCTATAAGCGTAAACATATTGAGGTTCCATGTTTTCACCGAGTTTATCCCTCGAACAAAAAATGGTCACCCTCCCCAAAGTACCACAGGTGTTGCTAAAATAAAGGTGATCCATTGTACTAAAGACATAGGTAGCCATGAAGGCAAGAGGCTTGGCATCAAATCAGCTGTCATAGCCAAAATAAACACAGGCAATGCCAAAATACTACTCACTTTAAAACGTCGTGTCATGTCATCAAGTTCTGAGGTATCTTCTTCTCCATGTTGGGCAACCATAGGTTCAAGTGCCATCCCACATTTAGGACAGACACCAGGACCTTTCTGCTGTATTTCTAGGTGCATCGGACAGGTATAGATGGTATCATTGCTTGCTATTTTTTTTACTTTAAGGGCTGGAATATCTGCATACTCCAAAGAGGCACAGGAAGGGCAATCCTCCTCCTGTTGGTGCACATAGGTATGAGGATCTTTCTCAAACTTTTCTTGACAGCCACTAGAACAGAAATAATACGTTTCATTATCTTTTACTGTTTGATACTCTGTATCAGTTGAAATATCCATACCACATACAACATCTTTAATCTGTCTACTCATTCTAAATCCTTTTCTATTTATATGTTTTAGAATATTCATTTTGTGTGCATCTAATGTGCACCTTATTCACACACTACCTACACACTATCAATATATAATGCACTCGTAACTAGGATAGATAATTATCTTAGAAGTTTTATTACAAAAAAAGGATTAACAATGAAAAAATTAGTATTAGCAAGTCTTCTTGCATTAGGTTTAAGTTCAGCACTCATTTATGCAAATCAAGCAGCAGTAAAGTTAGAACATGCAAACAAGCTTGCAACAGGTTCGGATAGTGTTTCTGGTGATATGTCTGCTATGAAAGCAGCAGGTAAATGTGGTGCAGATCAAATGGCAAAATCAAAGTCAGCGATGAAAAAGAAAACACATAAACCAAGTAAAGCAGAACTAGAATTAGAACATGCAAATAAGCTTGCAACTGGTGATGATAGCGTCAATGGGAAAATGGGGAATATGAAAGCCCAAGGTAAATGTGGAAGTAAATAACCTTTCACCATACTTCTTCTAAACTTATTTTTTATACCCATCTATCCTCCCAGATGGGTATTTAGCTTATGCATCTCAACTTCTTAATTATCATTTATGACTGAACATTCTCATTACATCTAAGGCATGCACACTCTCTGCACACTTTAGTACTATACTACTGCATATATATACATAAAAAGGATTTATAATGAACATGTTTAATTATGGTGATACAATGAGCTTTGGTTGGCTTGTTCCACTTTTTATTATTGGGTTACTCTTCTATTTTTTACAAGATAAAAAAGAGACAAAATCTTCAGCACAAGATATCTTAGATAAACGATACGCAAGTGGTGGTATAGATAAAAAAGAGTATGAAGAGAGATTAAAACATCTCAGAATACAGCAATTAAAAGGATAAACAATGCAAAGAAGAACATTTGTAAAAGGCTTGGCGGCAACATCACTTTTAGCACTTAGTCAAACCACACTAGAAGCTAGAAGACAACAGAGCTCTTTAAATAACAGCAATACACTTAGAGGCAAGGAGTTTTTTTTAACAATTGACTATACCACTGTAAATATAACAGGAAATGATGCCATTGCAACAACAGTGAATGGGCAGATATCTGGACCTACACTGGTATGGCAAGAGGGTGATACTGTTACGCTTCATGTCACCAATAAACTTAAAAAATCATCTTCCATTCATTGGCATGGCATTATATTACCCTATCAAATGGATGGTGTACCAGGTATTACTTTTGATGGTATTGCACCAGGAGAGACATTTACCTACCGTTTTAAGGTACGTCAACATGGAACTTACTGGTACCACTCTCACTCTGAATTTCAAGAGCAAACAGGTGTGTATGGGGCTATAGTGATTAAGCCAAAAAGAAAAGAGCCATTTCGTTATGACAAAGACTATGTCATACAGCTTTCTGACTGGTCAGATGAAAAACCAACTGCTATTTATAGAAAACTAAAACTTATGAGTGACTACTATAATTTCTCTCAACGTACCATTGGTACCTTTATAGATGAAATCAAAAATAAAGGTCTTTCTAAAGCCTTTAGCGATAGAAAAATGTGGAATGAGATGCGTATGAATGATGGGGATATCTCCGATATTACAGGCTATACCTATACACACCTTATGAATGGTAAACCTTCAGACAAACCTTTTACTGCTCTATTTAAAAAAGGTCAAAAAGTGCGTCTTCGTCTAGTAAATTCTGCAGCAATGACCTTCTTTGATGTGCGTATACCAGGACTTAAAATGACAGT
>Ga0256828_1002395_pt1 | contig 11178 bp, 7 predicted proteins | sample CV88metaG_FD_185993 | JGI IMG/M metagenome (GOLD analysis project Ga0256828, IMG submission 185993) | Hydrothermal vent microbial communities from East Pacific Rise, Pacific Ocean - CV88 | ecosystem: Environmental > Aquatic > Marine > Hydrothermal vents | place: Pacific Ocean: East Pacific Rise... | reverse complement strand
AGAGATACCTTCGTTAGCAGCAGTGATAGACTCAGTACCAGCAGTAACTACCATACCAACAACATGCTCTTGACCAAGAACTTTTAAGTTCTGTCTTAAAGACTCTCTGGCTACAACAACAGCAGAAGCTTCATCACCTTTAGCAGCGATAGCTTCACCAAGAGCTACACCAGCTTCGATATTTTCACAAGCAGTAACAAGCATATCATAGTTAGCAGACGCTACAAGAAGACCTTCTTCAGCAACTTGTACATCCATAAGTGCTTCAACTGGATCTAATCCAGTATCACTTTCTTTTTTGTTATCGACCATAAAATTAAAATCGTACATATAATATTTCCTTTTCTTTATTTACTAGACCTCATACTAATAACTCGGGCGGCATAAAACTATAACATGTACTTTCGTACATGTTATAGAAAGTGAGTTAGTCTTTTTTGTAAAGTTTTGCAGACTCTGCACAGTAATCATATACTGGAGAAACAAGTAAATCTCTAGCCATATTAGTTACAGCTGAAGCTTTAGCTTTACTAATTTTTGTTTTAATATTAATAAGTGCAGATACAGCACTTCTAAGCTTACCGGCAACGCTTTTCTCAGCACCATCTCTACCGCTAGCTTCGGTAAATTTTGCTTTAAGAACTTTTTCTATGTCTTTTTTATGTTTGTCGATTTTGTTACCATACGACTTAACTACCTTAACAGCTTTTTTATCAACATCTTTCATTTCTTTCATGATGTCTTCAACTTCTGGGAACTCTAATGGAGAAATGTCTTTAACATTATCTTCATATTCAGAAGGTTCTGGTTCATAAACGAACTCGTGTACATAAACAGTTTTTAAAAGTTTATTTAATGTAGTAGCAGCTTTTGCTACATCAAATTCATCAGAATTTTGTTTAGTTTCAACAGTTTCCCAGTTTTTACTAGCATCCGCATAATCATCGTTAACACCAATAACAACACAGTAAACTTTATTAAAACCATAACCTAGGATTTCAATAGAACCTTTATCAGCAGATCCTGCAACTTCTTCAGCTTTAGTTACTATGGCATCTTTTGTATCATTTTCTAAACCTACAGTACCAGATATAGCAATATTAGCTTTCATTTCATCTTTAATTAACTTACCAATGATTGTGTTACCTTTTTCAACTATGTCCCCAGCAGTAAGAGCATCAGATCCAAAAATAGATACATCAGCATCCACAAACTCACCAAATGTAGATTTATCACCCTCAAACGTGTTCATTTTATTACCGATACCAGTTAATGCCTCTACTATTTTAGAGCTAGATGTTTTTTTAGATGCTGCTAGAATCTTAATTTTTTTAGCAATCGCTTTTTGTGTAGATTCAGAGAACTCTTGACCATCAAGATTAGTCATTTTGTTATCTTTATGTTTCTTAACAAGTTTAACTAGTCTTTCGTAAGTTGTATCGCCCTTACCAACAAGTGATGCTAGGAAGTGACCAACTTTAGATACAAGATCAACGATCCAGTTCCATATTTTCATAGCAATCTCTTTAGTTTTTTCCCATGCTTTTTTAAGCATATCAGTGATACCTTCGTTAGCAGCAGTGATAGACTCAGTACCAGCAGTAACTACCATACCAACAACATGCTCTTGACCAAGAACTTTAAGATTTTGACGAAGTGATTCGCGAGCTACAACAACAGCAGAAGCTTCATCACCTTTAGCAGCGATAGCTTCACCAAGAGCTACACCAGCTTCGATATTTTCACAAGCAGTAACAAGCATATCATAGTTAGCAGACGCTACAAGAAGACCTTCTTCAGCAACTTGTACATCCATAAGTGCAGCTACAACATCAACGTTTTCTCCGCTCATTTTCTTTCCAGCTTTGTCAGCCATGAAATTTAAATCATTTCCAAACATATTATTTCCTTCAATATTTTTTATTTTACTAGACCTCAATGTAGTAGTTAATCAATAACCTTTTATCTACACGAAATCCTATTTTAATGGTTCATTAAACCAAACTCTTGCATACGTTCCAATCCATAAAGATTTATCATTATATTTAAAGTAGAATAGTTAGATTTAGTATTTTCAGTATACATATCACTATAGTTAGTTTTAAGCATACCTACTAAAACAAGACTACCCTCTTTATTAACGCCTAAGAACTCTTTTATAGGGTTTATTGTATTCTTACTAACTATAGAGCTTATCGCAGCCATGTCATTAAGTATAGTAACAACATTACCTCTTTCTATATTAGAAGGATCTTTTGTAAAATCTTTCATACGTTTTTTCATTTTGTTTATATTAGAAGTTAAGTCTTCTACATTAGACTCAGCTCTAGAGAGTATAATCTTAACTTTACTAGCCTCGTTTAAAGACTTTCTAGTAATGTTCTCATATAGTTTCATAACGACATCTATATTAGCCTCGGCTTGTCTATCTGTTACAGTTATTTCATCTGTCAACTTTCTTAAGGTATCTATATCAGGAGCTCCTGATGTGACATCATAAGATTTTATTTCTATCTTATAAGAAGATAAAACAGATTTTATAAGTATTAAAACATTTAAAACAAAATTATCAAGAGTCGTCGTATCATCGCTAGAGGATAAATCATCTTGTATTTTCTGTATTCTACTACTTATATCAGTTTCAAATTTATTATCATAAATTGTTTTAACATATATCATTTTTTTATTAGTAACACCTACTAATGTTCTGTGTACCTTAAACTCTTCTGACAAACCACTATCTTCATTTCTAAATACTTCTTTTAATTCATCTGGTATAAGAATAGATTTATTATCGTATAAAAGTTCGCCAACAGTTAAACCATCTGAAACATCACTAGCTTCATTAATAAACTCAGTTAGATCACTACTTAAACCATTTAAGATTTTATTAAAATCATTAGAGTAAACCTCGTAAAGTCTACTATCACTATGGATACTTTCAACTTTCTTATTAATAGTCTCATAAGCAAGAATGATATCTTCTAATATTTTCATAATGTTACCATCATTGCTATCTATGATAGTCATAAACGGATTTACTCCACTACTAAGTAACTCTGCATATATACCGCTAGTTATTCTATCGTAGCTATCTAAAAGAACTTTAGTATAGTTATAAATATCTTTAGATGTTATAACATCCTTACTATCCCTAGGCATAAAGAAAAATGTAGGATGATTAGCTAATGCATCAGCTATACGGTTACGATACTTCTTCTCATAACTTATTACGTCATCCTTTACTCTATCCATACCTTCTTTATCAGATTTCTCTTTAAGATCTTTGATCTCTTCTTCTACCTCTTTTTTTCTATCTTCTATTTTCTTACGTGTTCCAGATCCGCCACCAGATCCGCCACCTTTACTATCTTTCTTAAATAATCCCATTATAAAATCCCATACCCGTTTAAAGAGTTTAAAAATCTTAGAAGCCAAGTTCTTTAAAAACGATATAATAGTATCAAATACTTTACTTATACCACTAACAACTTTACTAACAAAAGATTCTGTTCCAGGTTGTAAACCATCTATGTCGTACTTAATTTTCTCTAATACTAAATAATTATTAGCTAAACTAATATTTTCATTACCAGAGATAACTTCAATATTAGTAACATCTAGAAATAAAGAAGATGACTCTAAAGCCATCTCCATATCTCCTAATGGTGTTAATGTGTTATTATCATCAGTTTTAACATCTAAGGAAACAGCAAACATAACTAATCCTTAATCTATTGTAGCGAGACGTTTTATCTTCATGTCCAACTTGTTTAGTTTATTTTCATAATACGCTATCTGTGATTTAAGTTTAGGATCATTTGCATTCTGATCTTTTATCTCTAAGATACGCAACTCTAATAAACTTTTCTCATCTTTTAATCTCTCTAATCTTAAACTGTTAAGATCTATAAGAAATAATCTAAGATGGTATATAGGATTACCTATAAAGTTTTTAGTTATATTAGCATGTTTTTTATGTTCTGTTCTAAAATTAAAATACCCTAACATTCTTTTAACAAATGTTTGTGTATAAAAATCTTTAATACCTATAGTGTTTCTGAAGAACCCCATAACTACTTCTGTAGGAATATCTGAGCTACTCTCAAATTTCAAACTTGTTACTGTTGGTATGTTACCTATAGATTCAACAACTTTATCAAGATCAGCTTTTTCCATTTCAGGGATGATTTGGATAAGCAATACTAGTCTATGAGACAGATGTCTAGTTATCTCAGGGTCTAACTCTGTACCTGATTTTGAATAAAACTTATTCACCATGTTACTTAGTAACATAGGTACTTCTTCAGAAAAGTAAACACCTTCACTAAGTAGTGCTAAAACTATTCTGTTATTAACATTATTAGTACCCGTTGTTATAGACTCAGGAATATTTTCCTCAACAGCAACTTTTAACTTCGGAAGAACTTTAGAGAACTTCTCTACAACAGATAACAATCTTTTAAATAAATCACTATCCGATTTAAGTTTAAGACTATGGAAAGCTACATTATCACAAAGCTTTCTTTCATCTTTTGTTTCTTTTATAAGTTCAGTAAGAGCTGGTACTAATGTTGTAGTTATACTCTTATCCACTGTATCGATTAACTCTAAGATTTCTTCATTTCTTAAAGTTATTCTACTTAATTTCTTTTTCATAGTTCCTCCTTAGAACGGTTGCTTATTTTTAACAAGCTCTTTCATAACATCTTCTATTTTAGTCTCTTTCTCTTTTTTAAGCATATTAAAATTAAGAGTAGTAAATCCAGGGATACTGTCTAAAAGAATAACAACTTCTTCATCTTCTGTATCTACTAGTGTAACTGAAAATGCTGCTAATGTATCTGTTAACTTGTTTTTATATTTATCTACATAAATAGAACCACGTAACTCTTTCTCTATAAGAGACTTATTACTAATATCAAAAATATAAATATTAAAGTTTTTGTGGAAACTGTTATGTCCATAAAATAGATCTTTAAATGTAGAAACTTTATCTACCTTATTAAGATATTTAGAGAAATCATTATCATTTTTAATTTTCTTCTCTTTATACTTTTTAACTAAGTCAGTAGCAAATACCAAATCTGATAATGAAATAACGCCTGCTCTATAACCATCAATTCTTTCGAATAGATGTTTTCCGTTATTAGTCTCTACCATGTTAATAAGAAAACTACTAGCGTCAGTATAGATGATGTTAGGGTAAACAACAACAGGAAGAACAATGATACGTGAATCACCATTTTCAGTCTCAACAGTTATTTGTACTTCATATGTAGTAACAAAGATATTACTATCCTTAGAAGCAGCTACATTATTTTCTATTTTATTAGCTTTTTCAGAACCTCCCCAATTAGCTTCATTACCGGCTATAGGTAGTGAGCCTTCGCCATCAAATAGATCTTTAGTATAATCAAAAGACTCTACAGCATTATAAAGATCTTGTCCATGTATCAAATCACTATATTGAACTTTACCATGGTTCGCCATCTTATTAACTATTACAGACGGTCTATCTGAATACACTTCTGATAAAACTCTAAATGCTTGTAAAAGAATACCTGAGAAAGCTAATAGTTCAGTTTTAACCAAATCTCTAAGATGTCCCTCGTCCATATATTTTAAGTTATTGTCTATAACAATGTTAGGAGTATATGTAAATGACGACATGAGTTTTGTTATCTTTCCGCTACTCTCTATATCTGGATTAACCTTTAGAAAATCATCTTTTCCTTCAGCTACATTTTTAATAACGTTACCTATAAGTAACACACCTTTTGAAATTCCTGCACCGTGCATATTAGCTCCTCTTTAATTAAATCTTTTTTATTTCATTTGTTAGACATCATTAAAATGGAGTATAGGCTGTTCTGTTGAAATTTTTAACATAAAGGAGTTGGGATGGCATTACATGTAAATGATGTACTAGAAGGATCCTCTATAGGACCACTCGATAAAGAAATAAGTAACACATTATACGGTTTAAGATCCTCTGGAGCACTGCCTACTCTAGAAAAAAATAATGATACTAGAGGGTTTATCTTTTTTACAAGACCACAGCTTAATCTAACAACGACTAACATAAGGACTATAAGACAGCTTTACCCACTACTTAGTAAAGAGGAGAGGTCTATACAAAGATATGTTAGGACAACATTAGACCCAAGGCTTTTAACTGGGGTTACTGGTCCTGGTAGTAATCTTTATGGTGATATAAAAATTAGCTGTCCATTGGTAGATGCTGGTAATGCATTTATACCTTTACTCAGTAACACTATAACATCATTAACTGGATGGCCGGATCTCGTTACGCCAACGCATACAACAACAGCTGGTTTAAGGAAAGAACAACAAACATTTGTAGATGGTACATATGAGAAATTTGATAGTTTCGATTTATCTGCCACATTCGAAAACTTTAGAGGAGAGCCACTTAGTTTAATGTTACAAGTTTGGTTAATGTACCCTTCATTGGTTTTCGAAGGATTGTTAACACCATATACAGACTTAATAGCTACTAATGAATTTGATTATAATACAAGAATCTATAGGTTCATAATGGATAGCACAAATACTTATATAAAAAAGGCTGCTGCTATTGGAGCGGGATTTCCTAATAGTGCCCCAACTGGCAAGTTCTTTGATTTTGACAGAAATAAGCCATTTTCAGAACAGACTGGTAATATAAATGTTAACTTCAAATGTGATGGTGCTATGTATTTTGACGACATAGTTTTAAAAGAGTTTAACATAGTACAGACATACTTTAATAAGGGTATAGAAGATTACCTTATAGACCCAGATTCATCAAGTATGGAAAAAGTTCCTAGGGAATTACTTCCAGAATTAGAAAGCAGATGTTACCCAATAGTTAATCTCGATACATATGAATTAGAGTGGCTTATAAATAAAAATAGTTTAGCGTATAAAAGACTTATGAAAACGACAGATGCCGATGACGGTATCGACATAGCGGACGATGTTAATGAAGACCCGTATAACGGAGACACGTTAAGAGATTACTTAGGAATATAAGGAGTTATAAATGACAAAAGAAGAAGAATTGGAAATGCAGAAAGCGATATTAGACCCAGCTAGTTTACAGATAGCATCACTAGAACGTTTAGATAAGGCGTTAGATGGTAAATTTGATATAGTAGATCCTAATAACCCTTTTGCGTTCTTAATGGAAAATACAACAATGTTAACAACATCTATGATGCAGAAAACAGAAAACACTATGAGACAAATGTATCCTGTATTAGCTAATGATAAAAAAGATCTTTACCACCATATTAACGATACAGAAATAAATAACATAATGTCGGTACCAGGTGAAGCTATATTTAATATTTTCTTTAACCTTAATGACATAATTAATAATGGTATAGAAACTACTTATAGTTATGAAATTTCTATACCGAAAAATAGCTTTATAAGTGTTGATAACACAGTTTTCACAATACTAAATGATATAATAATCAAGTATTTTAAAAATGGTGGGGTTTATGTGGAAGCTGTTTATAGTGACCTTGATTTAGCTTATAGAACTAATAAAACACTGGATAGTTCTATAACTACAAATAACGATGGTACTAACTTCGTATTAGTGAGCCTGCCTATTAAACAGGTTAAGTATTATAATATAAAAGAATCGATACTAACAAAACAACCCTTTATAAAAGATGTTGTTATAGACGATTATTTCACTTACTTAACAGCTAGAAGTATATCTACATCTCTTAAAAAAGAGATTGAATTAGAAAAAACTTTTAGTGAATTTGTTTACAACCCATCGAGACCATCTATCCTAATAAAGCCAATGGATGAATTACTAAGACTTGAGATACCTAGTGTTTATACTATAAACAACAGTATTTCCTCATATGTAGACATGGATATATATACAACAAAGGGTGATATAAATTTAGAGTTATCTACTTACAGTACTGATGAATTTGAAATGACTTTTAATCTTACAAACGCTGCTTATGATAGTAGTGCTGTTATTAATAATGTTAATTGTTTCATAACAGCTAGTACAAACGTATATGGTGGTAAAAATGAAATAAGTTTTGATGATTTAAAAGATAAGATCATAAATTATAGTACAGGGGATAATAAACTTCCTGTTACCTTACAAGAAGTTGATGATTTCGTAACTAACCATGGTTACCAGTTTATGTTCACTACAGACACAATTGTTAAAAGGGAGTTTGCTATAAGTAAGTACCTAGGTAACTTAGGATATAACGTTAATAGTAATATAGATTTATTTATAGGTAAGTTAGATATTAATTTATCTAGAACATTTACTAGTAAAATAATCTTTGATGATAATAGTATCACCATAGCGCCTTATCAAAGATTCAGACTAGAAGATGGTATATTAGTACCGCTAACAGATAATGAAACTAATCTTTTATCTATCCTGAGTAAGGACGATTTAAGTAGCTACAATTCTAAAGAATACTTTCTTAATCCGTATCTTTATATTTTAGATTATAAGGATAATCTAAAAACAAGAGTTTACGACATAAATAGGCCCATCATAGAGAATCCTGTAGCGCTTTATAATAATAGTCCTATAACGCCTGTTGAATTAATAGATAGGGCTATTGAAAGAAGAGATTCCACATATGATATAAAGTTAATATTAGGCAGCGGTAATAAAATACTTAAACTGGATCCTACTAAAGTTAAAGCACAACTTGATCTATCACTAGACAGTATTAATAATTTAAGCTATAGAGGTGAATTAAAATATGATAATGAGATAGGTTCATTTTTACATTTTGTATTACCAGTAGAAGGCTATATTAATAGTGAAGATAAAATGTTATTTATAGACTCTATAAGTAAAGTTAATTCGGCTTTCATTAACATAGCTACTGATGTGGTATTAAGTATATACACTTCTGGCGAAGAGATGTCTGATGTCGACGGTTATGATATATCAGGTATATTAGACGATGATGTTACTTCTATACTTTATAAAGAAAAGATTGACATTAGATTTGCCGATAACTTAGAAGCTGTATACCGTAATTACAATGTTAACTTTCTAGAACGTAAATTCATGACGTATGAGAATGATGTCTATCTAAAATATAAAACAGACATTTATGAACTTGATGAAGATGGTACTGTTAAATTAGAATATAACGATGAAACAGGAATAGAAGAATTAGTTTTAAAACATACTGCCGGAGATGATGTTATAGATGATAATGGTAATAAAGTATTATTACATAGAGCTGGTGATGTAATATTAGACAGTAATGATAGACCAATAATAGATTATATAAACGGTTTAACACATAAAATAGATTTACTTCTTATAGAAGATTCATTTGCTAGGACCTCTGATATAACGTATAGAGAATACATATTAGAATATCTTTATCAGCTATCTCTTTTACCTGTTAAAGAAATTCCGCTATTAGAACAGTCTCTTGTAGAAAACACAGTATTTAAACTAACAGCTCTTAACAATCTTAATGAAGTAACTATTAAGCTTAATGATGAGTGGGTTAGTTTTGATAACTTTATAGAACCTACTATAACAATAAACCTGTTACGTGGTACTAGCATACTAGTAGATAGCGTACTAGAAGCTAAATTGGCGACAACACTACAAGGATTATTATCAGAAAACCTTATGTTTAATGAGGCTGAAGAGAAACTTAAAGAGGTTGTAGGTGGTGATGTTATATCTGTTAGGTTATCTAATATAGTAAATAATGATATAAGTAGTATAGAATATAAAGATACTAGTGGTAGGTTTATATTAAGTAAGCAACTATTAAGAAACAATAGTGGTAACACTATAGTGTCGTCAAAAATAAAAGTAAATGTAGTAACTATATAGAGCTTATGCTCTATATAGTTAACTGTTTTCTATTTTATTGTATGCCGATAAAACGCTATTAGTATTATCTAATATAATTTTACGATAGTTTAACGGTAAGTAATCACTGCTTTCTGAGTAAATGACATCCGATAAAATCTTATGTTTTGGCTTAAATAAGAATTTAAACTTTTCAGCCATAAGTGCTTTGAAAAGGCTAGCGAACATAACCATATCAATAGGCGCATATTCGTTAAGATCTTTAGCTAACGCTTTAGATACTAGACTTGTAATAATTTCAAATCTATTGGTATCACGAAATCCATCTTGACCATAATCTATATCTGTTTTATCTACTATGTAACTCGCTATTGCGAATGTAGTAGCTACTCGTTCCCCCTCTGGTAAAGAGTCTATATTAGGAAATGGTCTAGTAACATCAACTATTATGCTATCTTCTAATAGGTCGACAGACTCAGAAATATTATCTGGTCTCATAAGTACATTGTTTATTAAAAACATTTTTATCCTTCTAAATTAAATTTTTCTTTAAGTAAATGAAGTTCATTTTCTTGTAACTGTTCTGTTAGGAAGTTTATATCCTCCATTTTACTATAATTCAAACTAGTAGTTGAATTACTTAACCTACCTATGATAGTGAACTTATCGGTAAGATCTTTTATAGACTCTTTTATAAAGTCTGCTTGTTCTACTAAAAGTTGTTTACCACTATCACTAGCTTTGGTTGTCCTGATCTCACGTATGAGTTCTAGTTTTATTTTAGTTAGTCTTTTAGGTATATCCTCTACCTCCACAGACATATCTGTACCACGTATAAATATTAATGAAAATATCTTACTTATGAATCTAGATATAAGTGCGAACATGTACGATACTAATCTTATTGTAACATACACTAATACAACTAATAGTCCTACTATACTAAATAATAACGTAGCTACTACAGCAGCTATGAGCGTTATAAATGCTATAATATAGTTACTACTACCATCTGATAAATACCTAGTACCACTTCTATCTTGTCTTATATCTGCTGTACTTAATTTAATTATAGAACTAGCTACATCACTACCTATTTCAAATCTAGTAGCAAATTGATCAGATAATCTCTGAAAATCTATTTTAACAGAATTCTTACTAGCGTCTAATCTATATGTTTTTAAAATAAAAATATCTAAAGACTCTAATGTTTTAATAGGGGTACTAGTATCAAAACCTACATCTACATCAGTAGCATCAACAGCAAATTTTAAAGAATCCAATGGATCTTTAGATTTACCAAATCTCTCTTTTAAAAAAGTATC
>Ga0256828_1002394_pt1 | contig 11182 bp, 7 predicted proteins | sample CV88metaG_FD_185993 | JGI IMG/M metagenome (GOLD analysis project Ga0256828, IMG submission 185993) | Hydrothermal vent microbial communities from East Pacific Rise, Pacific Ocean - CV88 | ecosystem: Environmental > Aquatic > Marine > Hydrothermal vents | place: Pacific Ocean: East Pacific Rise... | reverse complement strand
GCGGAGCATCAGGTGCTGATCGTCTATCCGCTGGTAGCGGAGAGCACGGAGATCCCCTACCAGTCGATCGACGAGGCGCGGGGTTTTTGGGAGAAGCGCTTCGAGGGTGTCTACGTTACCCATGGTCGGGATAGAAACAAAGAGGGGATTCTTTTCGAATTCCGCGAAAAGGGGAAGATTCTGCTGGCCACCACCGTAATCGAAGTGGGCATCAGCCTGCCCCGACTTACGACGATCGTCATTGTGGGGGCCGAGCGGCTGGGGCTGGCGACGCTGCATCAGCTCCGGGGGCGGGTCGGGCGCAACGGCCTGGAGAGTCGGTGTTATCTCTATACCAACGCCGAGAGGAGCGAACGGCTGGAGCGCTTCTGTCAGACCACCAGCGGCTTCGAGATCGCCCGGCTCGATCTGCAATACCGCGATAGCGGTGATATCCTCGACGGAACGATCCAGAGCGGCCAGAAGTTTCGCTGGCTCGATCTGGCCCGGGACGAGGAGGTGATTCGCCGGGCGAAAGAGAGACTGGGAGGAAGTGAGAGTTGAGGGTTGAGACGGCTTGACTAAAAATTATCAGATGCTATAAAATCCCTAATCCCTTTTCACTCGATAGATCACCGCATACATCAGCGGCACATAGACGAGGTTCAGGACCGTCGCCCAGGCGATGCCGTAGCCCAGGCTGATAGCCATGGGCTGGATGATCAGCGCCTGGCCGCTGGCGAAGAAGATCAGCGTCAGCAGTCCCAGGACCGTGGTCAGGGAGGTCAGGAAGATGGGCCGCAGGCGCATTCCTGCCTTTTGGATCAGATCGTCGTAATTTTTTGAACCCCGGATGAAATCCAGCATAATCAGCGCATCATTGACCACGACACCGGCGAGACCGACGATTCCCATGACACCGGGCATGGTCAGGTTGATTCCCATGATCCTGGTTCCCAGGAGAGCTCCCAGCACGGAGAGCGGGATGACGGAGATGGTGATCAGCGGCAGTGTAACGGAATTGAACATCCAGACCAGAGAGAGGAAGATCAGGAAGAGGGCGATGACCGCGGCCTGGCTCATTTCCCGTTTGACCTGTTGATTCTCTTTTTCCTCTCCCTTGACGATCACTTTGATCCCCTCTTTTTTCAGTTGTTTGAGAAAGGGAGCGATCTTCTCCATAACTACGGAGGGGAGGGTTTTTGTCTTGACCACCCGGGCCGTGACCGTCCAGACCCGTTCTCCGTCCTCTTTATAGAGTTTGAGCATGCTTTTCTTGTAGATAAAATCGGTGATTTCACCCAAAGCCACCTGACGACTGCCATCCGGTGTGCTCAGGCGAAGAGAACTCAGATCGATATTACGGTCTTTGTCACGCTCTTCGATTCGGATGCGTATCAGACCGGTCTTGTCAAACATCTTTCCATATTCCGCTTCCAGAAAGAGCCCGCGGAGGGCTGCGACCAGTTTCCCTTCATCGAAGCCGAGTCTCTGTCCGTAGTCGTTGAGCCGGAGTTTGAGCTCTCCGGGGCCGACTTTGGCATTGTCGGTGATCTCCACGACGCCGGGGATCGTTTCCAGTCTTCTCTCCAGTTCCCTGAGCGCGTCAAAAGCTTTCTCCTGATCTTCTACGGAGATACCGATTTCGATGTCATGTCCCACGATACCGGTCTGGGGAACGAAGGCGCTGAGTTCCTGGAAGAGCGGGGCGTTGCCACCGGAGATCTTCAGCCCTTCAAAGCGTTTCAGACGCTTCTTCACCCGTTCCAGGATCTCCTGAGAACTGCGGACCCGGACCATATCGCTGTCGTCATACTCCAGGGAGAGCCAGGGGTTGATGTATCGGTCGAAAAAGTTCTGGGGTTTGCGCTCATGCAGGTTGATGAAGATATGGAAAAGATGCTCTCCTGATTCGAAGCTCTGATCGGGAAAGAAGCGGAGTCCGACAATGGAGGTAATGGAGGAGACGTCGGAACCTTTGAACTCTTGAAGCAGATCTTTTTCGATTTGGCTCATGTAGGCTTCGGTCTCTTTGAGCCGGTTGTGGACATCCACCTTTCCGCTGATGTAGATCTGGCTGGCGTCAAAGGCGGGAAAAAGCTCAAATTTGCTGACTTTGAGCAGGGCGAACGTTCCGAGAAAAATTCCCGAGACCATCAGAATCAGCGAGAGTTTTTTCCACTGAAGCAGCCGCCCCAGCATGCCATCATAGAGCTGAATGGCGCGATCCCAGAATGGGGCGGGTTCGTGGTGATCGATTCGCCTGCCCATGCTGAAAAGCTCTTTGGCGTGGAGCGGCAGAAAATAGAATGCCTCGAAGAGAGAGCTAAGCAGCAGGATGGTGATCATGACCGGCAGGACTTTCATGAACATCCCCAGCTGGCCGCTCATGATCAGCAGGGGAAGGAAAGCGAAAACAGTGGTCATGGTCGCGGTCACGACCGCGGGGAACATCTCCACCGCCCCGTCGAGGGCCGCCTCTCTGGGCGGCTTGCCCATCTCCAGGTGGCGGTAGATGTTTTCGGCGACGACGATCGCTTCGTCCACGAGCATCCCCAGGGCGATGAGGGCGCCGAGCATGGTCAGCATATTGAGGCTGTAGCCCAGCATTTCGGCTCCGATAAGGGCGATGAAGAAACTGGTGGGAATCCCCATGGCCACTACCGTGGCGATTTTCCAGTTGACGCTCAGGAAAAGGGCGGTAAAGACCAGAATGAGGCCGAAAAAGATATTGGAACTGACCAGATTGATCCGGTTTTTGATCCAGATGGAGGTGTCGGTATAGACCTGGAAGGTGAGTTTGGGATATTTTTTGGCGAATTCCCGGAGGTCCTGACGGATCAGGCGGCTGAGCTCGATAGCGTTTCCGGCTTTGGTTTTGGTCAGATTGAGGGAGATATTGGGGCGGCCGTTGAAGTGGGAAATCTCCTTCGGTGTGCCGAGGCGAAACTCCACCCGGGCCACATCTCCCAGCCGGATGCGCCGACTTCCGACGCTGACCAGGGTATCGGCCAGTTTTCCGGCCGCCTTTTCCCCGTTGATCGTGGAGAGGTAGAAACGGTGTCCTTCCCGGGAGAAGGTCCCGGCGGGATAGATGGAGCTGAGCCCGGAGACCGCCTGATAGAAGAGGCTCTTGGGGATCCCGTAGGCTTCCAGTTTCTTTTCGTCGATGGTCAGGCGCAGTTCCTTGTCGGCGTCCCCCCGGATGTCAATGGTATTGAGAGCTTTGTATCCCGCCAGTTTGCTTTTGAGTTTTTTGGCGATCTCCAGGAGCCGCTCTGTGGGGATCTCTCCGCTGATGGCGATCAGCAGAAGAGGAAAACGATGAATGACCACCTGGGCTGCAGGTTCGTTCATATCCGCGGGCAGATCTTTTGAAACGTTGGAGATGACGTCTTTGACGTCGTTGAGAACCAGCTGTTTGTCGGCTCCGGGTTTGATATCGGCGGTGATGGAGAAGGAGCCGTTCTGAATCACACTCTCCACGTCGCTGATGTTTTCCACGCTGCGCAGATCGTCTTCGATGCTTTTGACCGCCATCTTGTCCAGAACATCGGCACTGGTGCCCGGGTAACCGCCCCGGATGGAAATTTTCTCCAGGTTGGCGGGAGGAAAGATCTCCTTGGGAATCTTTTGATAGGCGAAGACCGCCATCAGCATCACCAGAATGAAGATAATATGGTTCAAGGCCGGCCGGTCCAGGGCGAAGGCGATGAGTCGGCGGATCACCGGGCGTCTCCCGCTTCGGACTCAGGAGTATCGGAATTATCCAGTTCAAAAAGCGTGTCGGCGATTTCAATTTTGTATTTCATCCGTTCCACATGGGTCTGGAGGATGCTGTGCTCCTCTTTGAGGGCGGCGACTTCGGAAGCGAGATGATTGATCAGACGGCTTTCATGGTAGATCCGATTGCTCAGATAGACTTTTAGAATGGCAAGCATCACGATAATCAACATGGCGATAAGCGCGATACTGAGCGTCCCGCCGGTGATTCCCCGTGCTTTTCGGGCTTTCATGGTCGGGTTTCTCCGGAGTCTGCGGCATGAAAGCGAAAAGCCCGGAGTTTCGCGCTGCGGCTTCGGGAGTTTTCCCGAAGCTCTTCGGCGGAGGCGGTCAGGGGTTTGCGAGTCAGGAGCCTTCCCAGAGAGTGGCCTCCCCCACAGCTGCAGCGGATGGCTTCCGGCGGGCAGATACACTCCCGGCTCCATCGTCTGAAGCGGTTTTTGACCAGGCGATCTTCCAGAGAGTGGAACGTGATCAGAGCGACGGTGGCTCCGGACGGGGGGATCTCTTCCAAAGCATCCAACAGGCGTTCGATCTCTCCCAGTTCGTCGTTGACTTCGATACGGACAGCCTGAAACATCAGGGTGGCGGGATGGATCTTTCCTCCTCGGGGAAGATGCGTCAGCGCCAGAGCGCTCAACTCCCTTGCGCTCCGGATCGGTTCGGAGGCACGGCGTTTTACGATCGCTTCTGCCAGGCGTCTGGACTGACGGATCTCACCGTATTCACGAAAAAGATACTCCAGCTTCTCCATCGGATATTCATTGATCACTTCATAGGCGCTGAGTTCGCTTTCCGGATCCATTCGCATATCAAGCGTTTCACTTTCGAAAGAGAAGCCGCGCCGTTTCTTGTCAAGTTGAAGTGAAGAGACGCCGAAATCGGCCAGAATACCCGCAACCCTTTCTTCAGAAAGAAGTTCGGGGAGCAGTCGGGAAAAAGAGCCTCTCAGAAATCGAACTCTCTCCCTGAAAGGTTTCAGGCGTTCACGAGAAAATTCCAGAGCCTCGGGATCCCGATCGATTCCGACGAGGTGGAGTTTCGGATGGGCAGCGAGCAGAGCCGAACTGTGGCCGGCATATCCCAGGGTACAATCGATCAGGGTTCCCTCCTCCAGAGCTTCAAACGTGGAGAGTATCCGGTGCAGGAGTACCGGAATATGGGGAGATGAATTCTGCTCTTGTTTTGACTGCACGCGGCTCACTTTCGTGAAAGATGTTCGGGAAGACACTTCATCCGACCGAATGGATGACATGATACCAAAAATCTTCTCTTTCCCCACTCTATATTATTTAACATAAATCATAGATTTACTATGTTATGATTCGGTAATATTGGCCAATAGGATTCGGGAAAAGATGGAAGAGATTACGACGCGTTTCGAGATTATCAGGCTGGCAATCAACCTGGGGGATTTCCGCACAATCGATCTGCAATGTGAAAAATTGCGTTCATTGAGCCTGGATGAGAAACTGAACGAAATTATCGATCTGCTTGAAAGTCGGAACTACCGCCAGGCTCTTTATGAGATGAAACATTACGCTTCCAGTCTTGAAGATGAGTTTTTCGCTTCCCGCTCCGAAAAGAGATCTTCTTCCAAATCCATACGGAAAACTTCAGCTTCGGATATGGGGCTCTTCGACATGGAGGAACCCGAGGAGGAGGAAGAGAGAGTTCTCGATCTGGATGATATCCTTCAGCTCTCCGAGCGTCGGGAAACTTCTCCCTCTGCGACATATCAGCCCGCTCCGGAATTTTCCATCGGGATGGAAGAGGAAGATGAACGGAAAGAGGCGGGGAGTGAGGAGTCGGAAGCAGAGGTGCATGAGTCATTATCGGGAATGACGCTGGAAGACCACCTGGCAGAACGGAACAGTGCCTCTATCGGCCATCTTCATACGGAAAAAGAGGAAGCGGAGCATGAGCTGAAGAGGGAGCCGGAGGCGCCGGTATCTTTTTCTGAAGAAGAGGGATGGACGGAAGCCGCAGAGATCTCCGCCGAAGAGATTTCTCCGAAGAATGAAGAAACTTATCCGCCAGAGAGTACGCAGGGGAATGCCGAAGCAGAGGGTGAGGCGCGTCACTCCCCGATTTCCTACATCAGTCAGAAGTTCCGGAACATGATTCACCAGTTTCCTCCTGTGGAAAACGACGGGTTGATTCCCGAAGAGGTGGAAACGATGCAGAAAAAGATTTCCACGGATGGATATACCGAGGAGGAGATCGAACGCTTCCTCAAACGCTATCAAGGCTATAAGGAGGCGGGAAAAAAGTCGGAAGCGGCCATGGTACTGCTTCTCGCAGCGGCAACCGAATCAAAATTCGCCCAGTTTCTTCTGGCGCGGGAGCTTTTCCGCGGAGAAGTTATCCGGGAAGATCATGCCGAAGCCTTTACGCAGATCAACACGCTGGCCGATCAGAACTTTGCCGAAGCGATTTGCGATCTGGGGCAGTTTTACGAGCACGGGGTCGGAATCGGCAAAGACCGGCAGATGGCGTTGCTCCTGTACGAAGAAGCGGCGGAGATGGGTGTCGCCCGAGCCAAAAAACATTATGAACGTCTGAAAAACTCACGAGGCCTTCTGGGAGTCTTCAAAAAGGTTTCCCTCCCCAGGGTCTCGATCCCCCTTCCCAAGAAGCGTTGAGAGTGGACTCGGCTCGACAAAAATTTTCTATTGATATAAACTTCTTACTTCTTAACTTGTTTTATTCCCTCATAAGCCACTTCCATCATCATATCGATCTGTGCGTCCGTGATGACATAGGGGGGCATGAAGTAGATGACGTTGCCGAGCGGACGCAGGAGGACTTCATGCTCCAGACCGTAGAGGTAAACCTCCAGGCCGCGCCGCTCTTCAGGCGGATAGTCGAGCATCTCCACGGCGGCGATCATGCCGGTCTGTCGGATTGACTTGACATTGTCAAGTAGTGTAAAGCGCTGCAGGTTTTTCGAGATTCGGGAAATTCTCCGGCGGTTCATCTCCAGTACGTTGTCTTCTTCAAAAATTTTCAATGTTTCCAGGGCCGCGGCACAGGCGAGGGGGTTTCCGGTATAGCTGTGGGAGTGAAGGAAGGCTTTCTGCTCCGCATAGTCACAGTAGAAGGCACGATAGATTTCATCGGTCGTCAGGACGGCGGAAAGAGGGAGAAATCCTCCGGTCAAACCTTTTGACAATGTCATAAAGTCAGGGGAAATTCCCGCCTGTTCACAGGCAAACATCGTGCCGGTCCGTCCGAAACCGGTCATGATTTCGTCGGCGATGAAATGGATGCCGTACTGTTGCGTCAGCTTGCGGGCGCCCCGAAGATACTCCGGAGCGTACATATGCATTCCCCCCGCTCCCTGTACGATCGGTTCGACAATTATCGCCGCGATCTCCTCCCCCCGCTCCCGCAGCAGCTGTTCGAGGGCTTTGAGTGCACTGTCTGTCGCCTCCGGACTTTTGTTTTCGGGGACGGGAGTCTGGATGTTGCGGATCAGAAGCGGTTGATAGGTTGTTTTGTAGAGAGCGACATCTCCTATGCTGAGGGCTCCGAGTGTTTCTCCGTGATAACTGTTGGTCAGAGAGAGAAAGAGGAAACGCTCCTCTCCCAGGTTGCGATGGGCATGATAGCTCATCTTCAGCGCGACTTCGATGGCGCTGGAACCGTTGTCGGCGTAAAAAACCTTTTCCAGTCCTCCGGGTGAGATCCTCACCAGTTTTTCTGCCAGCTCGATGGCGGGAAGGTGGCTGAACCCCGCCAGCAGCACATGCTCCAGCTCCCGGGTTTGCCGGGTGATGGCATCGGCGATCCGGGAGTTGCCGTGCCCGAAGAGATTGACCCACCAGCTGCTGATGGCATCCAGATAGCGCCGTCCTTCAAAATCGTAGAGCCAGACACCTTCGGCATGCCGAACGGGAATAAGCGGAAGTCGTTCATGGTCTTTCATCTGGGTACAGGGATGCCAGAGATATTTCAAATCTCTCTCCGTCAATTCCCGATTGTTCATACTTTTTCCTTTGGTTTTTCGGTGAACATCAAGAGGTAATCCACCCTTAATCACATCTTGACTAAAATATTGGGCAAATTCTAACATAAGGCTGTAGCGGCATGATCGCATGGATGCAAAAACACAACAAATACCTTGTCATTACTATCTGGATCGCCACCATCGCGTTTATCGGAGCGGGATTCGTAGGATGGGGAACCTATCAATACGGTTCGAAGGCGGGCGCAATCGCCCAGGTCGGGGAGGTGACAATTTCCCAGGAGAAGTTCAATTTCACCTATCAAAACCTCTATCGTCAAGTGGCACAGGCGATGGGAGGTGCGTTTGATGATGCCAAGGCCAAGGAACTTCAGTTGCCGAAACAGGCGTACAACCGTCTCGTCGTACAGGCATATCTCCTCAATCTGGCCCGGGAGTACGGCATCGTGGTTTCGGAGGAGGAACTGGCCGAAGCGATTGCCGCCATCCCTTCTTTCCAGGAAAACGGATCTTTCAATAAAAAGGTCTACATGACATTTCTCAGTGCCCGGCGTATCAAAGCGAAAAGTTTTGAAGCCATTATGCGGGATGATCTCACGATCGAAAAACTGATGGCACTGATAAACAAAAACGCCGTTCCTTTCGAAAAGCAGGTGATCGCTTCGGCGCTGAGCGTCCGTGACAAAATCCGCTACAGTGTTCTGACTCCGGAGGATGTCAATCTGACAAGCGACGAAACGGAGTTGAAGAAGTTCTGGGAGAAAAACAAAGAGCGTTATCTGACACCCAAAACGTTCAGACTCTCCATTCTCTGGACCGAGACAAATGATATCAATGCCAGCGGGGATGAGCTGAAAAGCTTTTATCGAAAAAACAGTTTCAACTATACCGATGCCCAGGGAAAAGAGCTTGAGTTTGAAAAAGCGAAAAAGCGGGTTGAACAGGATTACCGTCTCAAGAAGGGCAAGAAAAAAGCCCTGCTTGACTATATCGCTTTGAAAAAGGGAAAGAGAAAAGCGAATGAGGAGAAAACGCTCTCCCTGGGCGATCCGCTCCTTTCCAAAGCATTGTGGGAAGAGATCCGGCAGAGCAATCCCGGGACGCTCATCAAACCCAAGCCGGTCGGCAGCCGTTACGCGACGGTAAAACTTCTCGAAGTGATCGAGCCCCGGCCCATGAGCTTTGACGAAGCCAAAGCAGGCGTGGAAAAAGCGTGGAGAACCCGGGCGGCGGCGGAGGCCCTGAAACGCCGGGCAAAAGCGCTGACAGAAGAGCCGGAAAAGTTGACAAACGAGAGTGGATATCTGAGCCTGAGCCATGCGGAAACACTGCCTCCGCTGAGTGAAGCGGAAAGTTCACAGTTTTTACAGAAATTATTTACATCTAATAATAAAGTCGGTATCATATCAATAAATAAAAAAATCGTGGTTTACAGTATCGCTGACCAGAAAATCGATGAAAGTGATGGAAATTTGACGAAAACATTGGGGGCAACAGCCAATCGGATCAAAAAGGGTGAATTCGAACAATCTCTCCTCAAAGAGCTTTCCCGGAAGTATCCCGTCAAAACATTCGTAAAAGGATTCTGAGTTGTCCAGGACGATTCTCGCGATTGATATCGGTTCCAGCAAAGTCGCCGCAGTCATTGCGGAGATCGGCGAGAACAACGCTATCACAATTACCGGAACGGGCGTCGCCAGAAGTCAGGGAGTCAAAAAAGGGGTCATCACCAACATCGAGCTGGCTTCCAAGTCAATCAAGAAAGCTCTGGGGGATGCGCGACGCATCGCCGGGAACAATATTTCCGTTGCTACGATCTCCATCTCCAATGCCTACGCCCGCAGTCTCAACTCTACCGGCATCGTCAATATTCCCCACAAAGACATTTCGATCAAAGAGATCAAACGGGTGATGGATACGGCGCTCTACAATGCCAACATTCCCAACGAGTTTGAAGTGATCCATGTGCTGCCCTACAATTTCAAGGTGGACGATCAGGATTTCATCGAAGACCCTTTCGGGATGAATGCCAGCCGGATGGAGGTGGATGTCAACATTATCATTACCCAGAAGTCGGCCCTGAGCAATCTGAAAAAAGCGGTCCGCTCCGCAGGACTGGAGATCGAGGGGATTGTTCTCAACAGTTACGCGTCGGCTCTGGCGGTCATGGGAGAGGACGAACGCGAACTGGGCGTCTGCGTTATCGATATGGGAGGGCAGACCAGCAGTCTGATCATTCATATCGGCAACTCGATTCGTTACAACGATTTTCTGGCGGTCGGCTCCAACCATATCACCAATGACCTCTCCATGGCGCTGCATACCCCGCTGCAGACGGCTGAGAAGGTCAAGATCCGCCACGGCAATCTCCTGGAGAGCTCCAACGAAACTGTCGATCTCCCCATTATCGGCGATGAGGAAAACCGAAGTACCATCTCACTTGAAATCGTGCATAGCGTTATCCTGGCACGGGTGGAAGAGGCTTTGATGATTCTGGCAAAATCGTTGGACAAGAGCGCTTTGCGGGAGCAGATTGGCGCCGGAATCGTTCTGACCGGAGGGCTGACAAAACTCAAAGGAATCCGGGAACTGGCCCAGGCGATTTTCCATGGGATGCCGGTACGGATCGGATTGCCCCGGGAACTGGGTGGCATGTACGAAGAGCTGAAAGATCCTGCTTATGCCACGGTGGTGGGTCTGCTGCTTTATCAGGCGGGGGAACATACCCAGTACGAGATCGATTACAGCAAGCGGCTGCTCCACCACAAAGAGGAGTACAAAGAGGATGTCACGGATATCGGGGATCTGGGACGGGAGGAAGCGAAATCGGCGGGAGCGTCCCTTCGCGAAAAGTCCCGGAAGAAAACCGGAGAGTTTGATCTGGAACTCCCGGAAGTTTCCGGCAAAAAAAGGAAAAAAGGGAAATTCGGTGACGGAGAGGATGACAATCTGCTGCCGTCCAATTTCAAAAAACGCAACGCAAATCCGTTCAGCAAATTCGTCAACTGGGCGAAACAACTGTTTTAAACCATAAAAAGGGGGAGAGAAAATTATGGAGCATTTCGAGATTGAAATCGAGACGACGGCCAGCGGAACCGACAGTATAGAGGGAGCCAAGATCAAGGCCATCGGCGTGGGCGGCGGCGGTGGAAACATGATCAATCATATGATCTCCGAAAATGTGAAGGGAATCGATCTGATCGTCGCCAATACCGATGCCCAGGCACTGGACTCTTCACTCTCGCCCATCAAACTGCAGCTGGGCGCCAACGCCACCCGGGGACTGGGAGCGGGGATGAAGCCCGAAATCGGTCGGGAAGCAGCCCTGGAGAGTTTCAGTGATATCAAGGACACCCTGGCCGGCGCCGACATCGTTTTCATCTCCGCGGGCCTGGGTGGCGGAACCGGTACCGGTGCGGCTCCCATCATCGCTCAGGCGGCCAAAGAGGT
>Ga0256828_1002393_pt1 | contig 11184 bp, 10 predicted proteins | sample CV88metaG_FD_185993 | JGI IMG/M metagenome (GOLD analysis project Ga0256828, IMG submission 185993) | Hydrothermal vent microbial communities from East Pacific Rise, Pacific Ocean - CV88 | ecosystem: Environmental > Aquatic > Marine > Hydrothermal vents | place: Pacific Ocean: East Pacific Rise... | reverse complement strand
ATTTTCCAAAGGGATACTCTATTTTATATTTAACTACTCCTAAAAACAGATACTTTCATTAAAACAAAAGAGCTAAGAGTATAAACAATAGCAGAGAAGAGTTGGGCTAAATATGGTTCAATTTCTATAGATAAAAGCCACTTTAAAACCAAAAAGTTTATGATATAGCTAACTCCTAGGACAGCAAAAAATTTAAATGCTAAACTTTTAGTCATTTTGGATTTAAATGTATATTTGCTATTTAGATAAAAAGATAAAACTGCTCCAAAAGCATAGCCTATCATATTGCTATGCTCTGCTGAAACTCCAAAAAACATTAAAGAGAAGACGATAGAGAAGCCTACTAAGGTATTGGCTACTCCTACTAAGTTATATCTTAGAAACTCAAAAAAAATCATATCTCTTTATCTATCACATAGCGTGGACGCTCTTTTACCTGTTGAAAGATTCTACCCACATACTCACCGATAATACCGATACTCATCACCTGTATTCCACCTATTAGATAGATAGAGGTCATCATAGATGCCCAACCTAATACAGTTGCTCCTAAAAGGAACTTATCTATTAAAATCCATAAAATCATAATTAAGGAGAAAAAGAACATTAAAAATCCTGCAACGGTAATCACCCTAAGAGGCATTACCGAAAATGAGGCTATGCCATCAAGTGCAAAAAATAGCATCTTTTTTAGAGGATATTTGGTCTCTCCTGCAAAACGCTCATCTCTTGCATAGTAGATAGAGCATGACTTAAAGCCAATAAGAGGGACTATTCCTCTCAAAAATAGATTTATCTCTTTGAATTCAGCCAAAGCATTTAGTGCTTTTTGGCTCATTAATCTATAGTCAGCATGGTTATGAATAGTCTCTACTCCCATATAAGCTTGTAGCGTATAAAACAGTCCTGCTGTATGACGCTTAAAGCCTGTATCTTTGCTTCTATCCTCTCGTACACCATAGACTATGTGATAACCCTCTTTGTACTTAGCGACAAACTCTTTTACAAGCATAATATCATCTTGCAAATCAGCATCCATTGAGATAAGAGCATCAGTCTCATCTTTTAGTTGCATCAATCCTGCAATTAAAGCATTTTGATGTCCAAAGTTTCGTGAGAGTTTAATCCCTTTAAAAAAGCTAAACTCTTTGCTATAGGCTTCAATCTGCTCCCATGTTTTATCTTTGCTACCATCATCTACATAACAGATAAAACTATCATCTGATATCTCTCCTGCATCCATCATAGATAAGAATAGTTCACTTAGACGTTTGGTAGTTTCACTCAAAACCTCCTCTTCATTGTAACAAGGTATGACAAGACCTAACTTCATTTTTTTTCCTTCTCTTGTAAAATAAACACTATAACCACCAACCATTAAACCAAACTAGATAGTTATCAACATAAGTTTTTGGTACACCATATCCACTAAGGACAGGATAGAACATCAAAAATAGAATAGCTACTATAGCTAAAAATAGAAAATATATTATCTCTGTTTTTTCTCTTTCACTCATTATATCTTTTAACATATATACAATTGCAAAGATAAGAAACGGCACTGCATAGTAGAAGTGATATATAAACATCAATCTTGATATAAAAATATAAGGTAGATAGAGTGCCAAAAATGCAAATAGTATAAACACTGCCTCTAGGACTCTTTTTCTAATAGAGACATAGATTAGATATAAGATTGCAACTATCCCTGTCCAGAAGATTGCAGGATTTCCAAAACAGTCAATAGAACTAAAGATACCATCTTCAATATGACGATAGTAACTCATAGGCTTCATATCCAATAACCAGCTCCACCAATCTGAACTATATGCGTGAGTACCTACCAATGAGGAGTGGTATTTATACATATTTATCTGATACTCTATAATAGAATAGAAACTACCTGTTTTAAGATATAGCTCAGTAAAGCTAAGAAGATATACAGCTACAGCAACTACAGCATAGCTTAGTAGTCCATAGAGAATCAGTCTATACCCTGCAAACTCTTTTTTTAGTGGATATTTTGAGAGTAGTAAAAAGATTGAAATTGCCAAAAATCCCAAAGAGGAGAATACAGCTGACCACTTAACGGCACTTGCTAATCCATAAAAGAGTCCACTTGTTAGTAACCATTTTAACTCCTGTTTGATAATAAAACGATAGAGAAAGTAGTAAGATATAATTACAAAAAGTACTCCAAAGGTATCAATCAATGCAATTCTTGCCTGTACAAAATGCATAAAGCTATAGAGAGTTAAAAATGCCGTAGCAAAAGCAAACTCTCTTTTTTTGAACATTAAAAGAGCAAAATAGTATGTAACAAAAATAAAAAATGCTCCAAAGATAACATTCATAAATCTCCAACCATAAGGGGACATACCAAAGAGTTCTATCCCTCCCCCAATAATTATTTTTCCTAAATATGGGTGAGTTGTCTCATAAACAGGTATATCATTGAGTATCTCAAATGCCGTTCTTCCATGATATATCTCATCAAAATACATACCCTCTTTAAAAGTTGTATCTATCTTACTATTAGGTTCATCATTTAACATTTTTGATTCGCTATTAAATGGTATAAGCTTTTTCTGATTAAAAAATCGTATCTCATTGAGCATCATCTCACCTTGGGTAACTGCCAAAAGTACCTCATGTGTAGTTGCGTTTACATCAATACAGTTCCAGCGATATGAGAACGGAAAGTTTTTATCATACTTATAAAACTGCTCCCATGTTTTATCTTTTGCTAAGGAGAGTTCAAACTTAACATTTTTGTCAATTCCAATATAGTAACAGACCTTATCTATTTTGGAAACCTGTTTGAACTTAAAGGTACTAAAAGCACTCTTTTGGTTTAAAGTTTTGAATGTTTGTGGATTTGTGGTTGAGCCTAGGTTAACAAAGGCATATATAAGAAAACTAGCTGTCAATATAGCAACTAATGGAACTTTTATAAAGTCACCTTTTTCAATAAATCGCTGAGTATTACATACTAAAAAAACAGATAGTATAACCACCAACCATACATGATTGGTGTAGATAAGAAGAAAAAGTATCAACGGTATGATACTAAAAATTTGCAGGTAAAATAGTCTATTATCAATTTTCATTTAAGTAGCTCTTATGTAATATTTTTAAGAAATTTTAACATAAAAAGCTAAAGAGGAGTACTATACTACTCCACAGATAAATTTAGTAATAAAATATCCACCAACAAGTAACCATAAGAACATTCCAAAGGCAGTATAAAGAGGTGCTAATCCTAGCCCTTTAAACTTGGCAAAACGTGTACCTACACCCAATGCAGTCATAGCCATAGTAAGTAAAAATGTATCTATCTGATTGATAATATTTACAATATTTTCAGGAACTAGATGAAGAGAGTTAAAACCTGCTACACCAATAAAATAGACAGCAAACCAAGGAATTACTAGTTTCACAGCACTACTCTCTTCTCCACTTTTTTTAGCTTTAAAGGATAGATAGATTCCCAAGATAATAAGCATTGGTGCAATCATAATAACACGAGTCATCTTAACGATTACAGCAGAGTTAGCAGCCTCTATATCTATCCCTGGAATTGATGCAGGAACAGCTACAACTTGTGCCACTTCATGGATTGTTCCACCTACATAGATACCAAACTCTTTAGCCGTCATATCAAATACTCCTGATGTATACAATACAGGGTATAAAAACATAGATATTGTTCCAAACAGAACAACCATAGAGACAGCAATAGCAGCTTTATGCTCCTCTGCTTTTAGTACAGGTTCAGTAGCCAAAACAGCAGCCGCACCACAAACAGAAGCTCCAGATGCTGTAAGCATAGAGGTATCACTATCCATTCCAAAAACTTTAGTTCCTAACCATGTTCCTAGTACAAAAGTAGTTGACAACATAATAAGTGAAACCAAGAACCCCTCTAGCCCCACATCACCTATCTGTTGAAATGTAATCCTAAAACCATAAAAGACAATAGCAAAACGTAAAATTTTCTTACCAGAGAATGTGATTCCACTCTCCCATGAGGTTGGCATCTTATGATGCAGAGTATTTGCAAAAACAATACCGATAACAATACCCACAACAAGTGGTGAGATTCCTAAACTCTTAAGAGCATCAACTCCAGAGAGGAGTGTAGCAACAACTGCGATAACAGCAATAAAAACAATACCTTGTAGTGTACCTACACGGTTTTGAGAACTAAATGGCATAGATTTTCCTTTTTTAATGATAAGATTTAATGAGATTGCATTATAATATCTTTTTCTTAACGATAAAAAAAATTTATAGGGACAATAATGGTATTTGATTACGCAATCGCATTAACAGGTAGTATTGCTACAGGAAAGAGTAGTGTAGCTTCAATATTTAAAGAGTATGGATTTAAGATTATAGATGCAGATAGAGTAGCTCATAATATACTTGATAGAGAGTATAAAAAGATAGAGAAGCTTTTTGGTAGTGAGTATATTTCAGAAAAAAGTGTAAATAGAAAATATCTAGGCTCTTTAATTTTTTCCAATAAAGAGGCAAAAAAAATGCTTGAAGCCCTACTTCATCCTCTTATATATAATGAGATAGAGAGATTATCCACTTCTTTAGAGCAAAAAAAACAGCCCTATCTTATAGATATTCCTCTATTTTTTGAATCAAATCGCTATCCTATAGAAAAAACTATCGTGGTCTATACACCAAAAGAGATACAGCTAAAGCGTCTAATGCTAAGAGATAATTTTTCAAAAGAGGAGGCATTATCACGAATTAATGCTCAGATAGATATTGAAATTAAAAAAGAAAAAGCTACCTATCTAATAGACAACTCAAAAGATTTGATTACTCTTCAGCAGGAGTGTGATAAAATCACAAAAAAAATTTTATACAATTTCACATAAGGTTATAACTATGTTCCGTCCCATTATTTTTCTACTACTTATATCATTAAATATCAGTGCCGACTCATCTTTTTTTGCAGATAAAGTTATTATCAAAAAATCAACTCGTATGCTATATCTCTCCTCTGGTGGCTCTATATATAAACGTTTTCACATCTCTCTTGGAAGTATCCCAAAAGGTGCAAAAGAGGTTGAGGGTGATTTAAAAACACCAGAGGGTAAATATATTTTGGACTGGAGACAAGCTAGTAAAAAATATAATAAATCTATTCACATCTCTTATCCAAACGAAAAGGACAAAGCTCATGCTAAAAAACTAGGTGCATCAGCAGGTGGTATGATTATGATACACGGAACACCCTCTAGCTGGGGACTCTCTCCAATAGGTGATTGGATGCCAATGCTTATAGACTGGACACAAGGTTGTATAGCCATGAGCAATGATGACCTAGAAGAGGTTTGGGAACAGACCACAAAAGGTACACCAATTATTATTATTCCGTAATTATACTCATAGAAAATCGGAGATTTTAGCCGTTAATTAAGTTTTATTCTCTATTTGGGGTCTAACTTAGGCTTTGCACTTTAAGTTATAAATCCCAAATCTTGAACTTTAAAATTTTTAAGCTCTGGTAAAATTAGAGGCATCAAAGTATCATCCACTCCAAACCATTTCAAAACTGTACCATAATATTGACTCATTGAAGTGGTAGGAATAAGTCTTCCTTTTTTCGTCAAATCATCGTCACTTCCTAGAGTTAAATCTGGCATTTTTCCATAAACTCCTCCTTTTACAGCTCCACCCATTACAAAGTAGTTTCCACCCCAAGCATGGTCAGTTCCATCTCCATTGTTTCCTGTACTTCTTCCAAAATCAGAAACGCTCAAAGTAGTAATACTATTTTCCATACCCATCTCTTCTAATGCTTTATAAAAGTCTCCAAGAGCGAGGCTTAATCCTCTAATTTTTTTTGAGTGTTGATTGGTTTGATTGCTATGGGTATCATATCCTCCATCAAATACAAAAAATATTTGTCTCTTTAATCCCCTATTTTTTCCTATATAAGCTAGTTTTGCTACGGCTTTAAATTGTTTCAAAAGAGAACCATCTGCAGATATTGGTTTACTTTGGCTAAGCTCTTCGCTACTTGGTTCTTTAAATAACTCTCCTCCATAAGCATTTTTTGAACTCCATGTTGGAGCATTATTTTTCCAATCATCTACAAGAGTATCTTGCATTTCAAAAGAGTGTTCTCTAATTTTATTGTAATATCTTCTGTATTTATCCTTTTTCGCTATTGCAATATAGTTATCATACATATCTCTTTTTAGTCTAGAATATGCTGTTGGTCCATTTTGAGATAAAATTAAAGGAGTTGTTTTCGCCCCATAAAATAGATGCTCTGTTCTATTAATAGCAATATTTAGTCCATAAATATCTCCACCATTAATAGTTTGCCAGTTATCATAAACTCTTCCTGCCCAACCTGTAAAATCTAGCTTTGAAGCTACTCCATTCATAGTAAGTTTAGTTTGATGATTGTGTGCAAACAAAAAAGGAGGAAGTGGTTTTGTTTTATTTTTTAACTCTTCTTTTGTTGATGGTTCTATAAGATTACCAAGATTAGTTACAATCGCTACCTTACCTCTATTTACTAAATGTGCAATCTCTGGCATTAAAGCATTTGTAGCCACATCTAAACCATTATGTTTATAAAAACCTTTAGTATAAGCTTCTGGTAAAGAGTTATTTGTAGCATAAGGGTTACCATGAGATAAATCTAAATTACCATCATCATCTAAGGGTAAAGTTAGTTCATTATTCTCAACTCTAAGAGTATCTCTAATACTAGCATAACTTGGATAACCTCTCTTTTCATCATCACTTGATGGAATAAACATATTTAATCCATCATTTCCTCCAGCATGATAAATAACCACTATAGCTTTATACTCATCACTATTTTCTTCTTCCCCAAACAGTTCAATGGGAATGGCTAAGGATGAAATCCCTGCCAATGATAACTTTAAAAAATCTCTTCTATCAAAAAACATATTCTCTCCTTCTATTCTGTCATAAATTTATCTGAACTAATTATCATTCTATATAGAGGTTTTATTACTCTATCCATTATTTGTCTAATTTTTGCCTTTGGAGTATCATCTCCTGCCCAATGGTTATAAAATCCTTTTTCATTCTTTGTTAACTCTTTATATATAACCTCTTTTTCATCATCACTCAAAAGACTACCTAAGAGTTTAGTATCCACAAAACTTATATACTCTTTTACGGCTTTATTGATTTTATCAATATCTCCTTTTTGCCAATCATCTTTTAGCTTTTCAAAATCTCCATTAGTATCTCCATCTATATGATATTCCAAAAAGTCATAATCCTCTTTGAGACTAAAATAGTATTTATCTGCACCTATATAATAAATAGGAATATTATGATTTTTTGGAGCATTTTCTAAAACATCATAAATAGTCTTATTTGAACCTGCTAACATTCTTACTTTCTCCCAATTAAATATAGTTCTAACTACATTATTAAATTTAATTAGTACTGTATCATTTTGAATTTGAGCTTCTGGTGCAACTTCTGATGACTCTTTGAACTCACTATCATTTGGAACAAAATCATTATCATAAAAGTTAAATACAGTAGGAGCTCTTCCTGCACCTTGTCCTAGGTAGTTTGTAGGATTATTAAACAAGAATTGATTGTAAACCTTTTGACAATTACTTGCAGTATCATCAACAGGACCTCCATATCCACAAAAATACCAATAAGGCAAAGGTTCTATTTCTAATCTTCTAAATGTAGAAGTTAGAGCAATCAAAGGCTCTTTGAGTTTTACACTTTTTAAATTTTTAATATCATCCCAAATCTCTTCATCAAGCAATATAGCTTTTACAACCTCTTTCAAATCCCCTCCACTATCTTTAAAAACAGTAGCTACTCTTCCTATATATTCTGGAGATGGATTGGATTTTGTAAGTCTAATAATAAGATTTTTGGATATAAATGGAGCTACATTTGGATTATTCATAATAATATCAATAGCTTTTTTGATATCTTCTTCTCCACTAAGATTTGCAGGAATCGTTTCGCCTAAAACCTTTTTTTCTCCAAAATCATGATATTTTTCTGTAAACTCAATAGGATGAGTTAAATCACCTCTAGTAAATCCAACCATTCCATATCTTGGATTTCTTTTTATGTCCCAACCTGTAAATACTCTTGATAGCTCATTAACATCATCTTGAGTATAAGTTGGAATTAGATTTCCATTACTCTCTTTTCTAGGAGTTCCATCAATATTTAGCTCATTTAATCCAATAGAGAATAGTTGCATAATCTCTCTAGCATAGTTCTCATCTGGATAGATAGCTACACCTGCTTTATTTTGATGTAGAGCTTTATTCCCATTATAGGTCAGAAACATAGACATACCTGAATTAAAAGATATTTCAGTCAAGAGTTGTTTATAAGTTTTAAAAGCATTATGTTGTAAAATATCAAAATATCTTGATAATGCCTCTCCTCTTCTAGTAAAAATAGGCTCAAAATCACTCTCAACAATAATCTGACTTAGAGCATAAGTTAATTTTTGTCTTAATTGGTCTTTTGAGGTCATAGCTATATCAAACCAAGCACTCTGCATAAATCTAGGAGAATGAAAAGAAGCATATTTTTTATTAAAAACAATATCATTATCAGCCAAATACTCTTTTACCGTATTTGGATTATGTTCAGGGTTTGCTTGTTTTGCAAATTTAATTGTTTTTATTAGATAATTATCTTTAGTTAAAGATAAACTCAACTGCTTATCTACCCAAGCAACTACCCCTAACTTTTTTAACTCTTTTAGACTCTCTTTATTTGCTCCAAAAGTAGCTTTATTTAAAAATCTAATAGCCATATCATCTGTTAATTTTTTATCATTTGGAATATATAAATATAAATTTGACCTTGGTGTCGGATTATTCTTGGGAGGTGGAGCAACATAATAGCTTCCATCACTGTTACACTTAACAAGCTTATCTCCTAAATGTTTTAATGCCCCACACTCTTTGACTAATGTTCTATTATTTACTCCTCGAAGTAACCCTATAACTTCACCCTCACTCAAAGATTGAAAACTCTGCTCTTTTTCAAAAACATTGGCTTTACCAATACTCTCATCTATAGTAATAGACTTATCAATAATACCATCATCATCAATCGACTGTAAAAAACGGACTAGAAGTTTTAATTTTCTATCACTAAAATTGAGTCTATTTATTCCCAAAAGGTCTTGTGGATAGACTTTGCCATCAGCAGTAAACTCTGTAAGTACACCTAGTGTCAAATTACCAATTTTGAAAGTAATGGGGGTCTCTTTACATTCAAACATACCATCTGAATCAGTTACACCTTTTATATCTCCACAAATATAAGTTACTCCTACAATAGGGGAATCTATCAAGTAACCTTTCCTTGCTACTGGATTATTAATTTTATCAATTGGGTCACTATCATCTTTGATACTATTTAAAAAATCTATTGTTTTAGATACTGTTGATTTATCAGCTGTAATATTTTTGATAATTTTAATAGAAGCTTTGTAGGCAGGGTCATTTTCAAGGTCAGAACTATTAGATACGTTAGTCTTAGTTTTTAATAAATCAATAAATTTTAATCCAACTTTCACTTTATTTGAGAGTAAATCCTGTCTCTCTTGTGCTATGGCTAACTCTTCATTTGTTAAATTTGGAAAATTTTCTTTTGTTAAAATTACATCTAATGAAGCTTCTACAAAATCAGATACCATATCTGAACGGCTATTTCCACTATTAAGATAGTTTGTCCAAAGGTCAATTCCCTCTTTATCTCCTGCTTTACCTAAACAGTTTTTATAAATCTTTTCAACAAATGTTTTATTATTTAAGTTTCCATAAGTTGCAATGAATGTTGGATGTTCTGCAAATCCTGCTGATAACTCTTTTAAAATATTTGAACTATCTGTTGCATTTTTGGCTCTATTATCCCAGTTATTTAAACCCTTTTGGTCTGGGGCTCTGTTGAAATAGGCGACATATAAACCTGCAATTTTTTCTCTATAACTAACAGATATCTTGTTGAGATTTTCACTCTGACTTGAAATTTTAGATAACCCTATATTGTTATCCATAGAGACTTTTGGAGTTTTGGAGTTTTGAGACAAACTACTATCATTACACCCAAAAAGTATTAACGAAATCACAAAAATTAAAATATACTGTATAGATATTTTTAGACTCATACTTTTCCCTTTCTAATTATTTATATTTAATATAAAATATTACCTAAATAATAAAAAATTTGGGAAAGAAATTTCAAAAATTTATAAAATTTCTTACACCTAAGATTAATATAAAATAGCTAAAAATATTTACAAACAATAGATAATAATTTTAGAATATAAGGTTTTTAATAAGTAGAAGTCTAAGCTTTATTCCCTATTTTGGGTCTACTATAGTTTTGCATGATATTTAGAGATGTAAGATAAGAGATTTAAAAAAAATGGTGATTTATGTGAGACGCTACTTTAGTTTAGATGAAGTGATGAAATATGATATAATCCCCCTACAAACAAGGTTAGAAAATGTCAAGAAAATTAGTAAGCTTTGATTGGGCAATGAAAAAAATCCTACGACAAAAAGCAAACTTTGGAATCTTGGAGGGTTTTTTGAGTGAGCTTTTTAAATTTGATGTAAAAATAGAGGAGATTTTAGAGAGTGAAGCCAATCAAGAGACAGACGAGGATACGTTTAATAGAGTTGATTTACTTGCAAAAAATGAGGGGGAAAGAAAAGCTAAGATAGATATATCTACAATCGCTTTGATTACAGGTCTAACTGTAGAAGAGATTCAACAAATTAAAATTTTATGATAAAATATTTTAATTTATGATAACAAGGTCGGCTAAAGCCGACCAAATCAATAAGAGCATAAAGCTTTATAGAGAAATATTTAATTTAATATCTTTGTGATATAATCAAATAAAAAGAGATTGAGATATGCTATGACTATGCAAACCATACGGTTAGATATAAATAGTGATATTTTTGATAGAGTAATGTCATTTTTAGAGATTTTACCTAAAAATATGATTCGTATCTACTCTAATGAGCATACAAGAAACAAGCAGAGAGTAGATGAGTTTAGGATTTTGAGTAAACATATTAGTGTTATAGATAAAAATATAGATATACTATCTTTGGATAAGGATATAAATAGTGATATTTTTTGATACTAATG
>Ga0256828_1002392_pt1 | contig 11188 bp, 11 predicted proteins | sample CV88metaG_FD_185993 | JGI IMG/M metagenome (GOLD analysis project Ga0256828, IMG submission 185993) | Hydrothermal vent microbial communities from East Pacific Rise, Pacific Ocean - CV88 | ecosystem: Environmental > Aquatic > Marine > Hydrothermal vents | place: Pacific Ocean: East Pacific Rise... | reverse complement strand
GGTTATATCTTCTTGCCACTTCTACAGGATCTCCTGCATCTCTTAAACCTACAAAGTTTACACCTTTTACTACTCTTCCATTATCAACATCCAAACAAGGTATAATCCGTTTTGCAAAATAATTCATATAATATCCATAAATTTAATTGTTCTATATAGAACAATTGTATTTTATCTAAATTCTTGTAGATAAGTGCTTAATCTATATAGTAGTCAATAAGATTAAGGACAAAAAGATATACATTTGGGTATAATCGCGATATGATAGTATATGGAAAACAAATTGTATTTTATATTTTAGATAAATATCCTCAGTTGATACAAGAGATATATTTAACAAAAGATATAGATAAAAAAGTATTTAAAAAATTTATGGATATTGGTGTTAAAATAATAAGACCAGACAATAAAAAAGCTCAAGCTTTAGCAAGAGGTGGAAATCATCAAGGTTTTTTACTTCGGATAAATGAATTTCAATACACCCCTATAGAACAACTAAAAGAACAAGAATTTTTAGTAGTTTTAGATGGATTAACAGATATTGGAAATATTGGTGCTATTGTTAGAACTTCTTATGCACTAGGGGTTGATGGGATAGTAATAGCTGGATTAAAAAATCCACTTGCTGCTCCTATAATTAGAACAAGTAGTGGAACAATGCTAGATATGGATATAGCTTTAGTTAAAAATAGTTTTGATCTTGCAAATGAATTAAAACAAAAAGGTTTTTCATTGGTAGGTGCAGATGCTACAGGTTATGATATTAAAACAGTAAGCCGAGATAAAAAACAAAAAATAGCTTTATTTTTAGGTAATGAAGGTAGTGGATTAACAAAAAGACTTATAAAAAAACTTGATTTAAAAGTAGCAATTCCTATGGAACATGATTTTGATAGTTTAAATGTATCTGTTGCAGCAGGGATATTAATCCACTCTTTGAAGTAATATGAAATTTTTATTTTATTTTATTTTATTTATATCTTTAAGTAATGCTGATTTAGTAGATAATAAAATAGAAAATTTAATTGGTGTTAAAACTTTTATAAAACACAAAAATCTGATTAATAATTTAACATCAGATAAAAAACAATTTTATATAGGCAATAGATTAAACTATACCAAAATTTTAAATATTTTAAAAAGAAATGGTTTTTTGGATTTAAGATTTAAAAAACCTCAAAATGTTTATATAAGTTTTAAAATCAATCAATATCCATTAAAAGGGATAAAAATACTAAAAGATATTTTATCCACTTTGGGGTATTCATACTACTTTACCAAAAATATAATTTATGATAAAAATAAATTAATATGGAAAATATATTTCAAGAGTGAATATATGCTTGATCCATATATTTTCAATAAAGAATTAATTAAAAATGAAGTTATTATTTCTGATATAAAAAGGGTAAATAACACAAATTGGGTATATGATATAGATATAACAAATATGATACTAAAAGATACTTTAAAAGTACAAACAAATGAAAAAATCATATTAAAAAAACCGTTAAAACCATATATGTTAAGAATCAATGAAGCAAAACAACTAACAATAAAAAGTAGAAGACTAAATCATTGGTTTCCATTTATAACATTTTTTGATAAAAATATGGATATATTAAAAGTGATTAAAAAAAATAGATTTTATAGAGGTTATAAAACCGAAATACCAAAAGGTAGCTATTATATTAAGATTGATGATAGTTTTACATTATTGAATATAAAGCGTGGACTTACTATAATATTACAGTAAAAGGAATATAAATGTTTGATGAAATAGAATTTGAAAGAATAAAAAGATTACCAAAATATGTATTTGCAGAAGTAAATGAATTAAAAATGAAAGAGCGACGTGCTGGAGCAGATGTAATTGATTTTTCTATGGGAAATCCTGATGGAGATACACCTGAACATATTAGAGCAAAGCTTGTAGAATCTGCCCAAAAAACAAAAACACACGGTTATTCTCTTTCAAAAGGTATCCCTAATCTTTTAGAAGCAATATCAGCATGGTACAAAAGAAAATACAATGTAGATTTAGACCCTCAAACACAATGCGTAGCAACTATGGGAAGTAAAGAGGGGTATGCACATTTAGCATATGCTATAACAAATCCAGGAGATGTAGCCGTTGTTCCTGATCCTACATATCCAATACATAGTTATGCTTTTATACTTGCAGGTGGCAATGTAGTAAAATTTGGTCTAAAATTTGATGAAGATTATAATGTGGATGAAGATCAGTTTTTTTATGATTTAGAAAATGTATTTAAAAACAATTCCCCTAAACCAAAATATGTAGTAGTAAATTTTCCTCACAATCCAACTACAGCTACAGTTACACCTGAATTTTATGTAAGACTTGTAGATATGGCAAAAAAAGAAAGATTTTATATTATTAGTGATATTGCATATGGAGATATCACTTTCAATGGATACAAAACACCTTCAGTTATGGCTGTGCCTGGTGCTATAGATGTTGCTGTTGAATCTTTTACATTAAGTAAATCATACAATATGGCAGGTTGGAGAGTTGGTTTTTTTGTAGGTAATACAAAATTAATTGGAGCTCTACAAAAAATAAAATCATGGCTTGATTATGGTATGTTTACCCCTATTCAAGTAGCTGCAACTGTTGCACTAAATGGTGACCAACAATGTGTACAAGATATTACAGACAAATATGACCACAGACAAGATGTTTTAATAGAAGCATTTGGTAGAGCAGGGTGGCCAATTAGACGAAACAAAGCTAGTATGTTTGTATGGGCAAAATTACCTGATTGTGTTGAACATTTAGGATCATTAGAATTTTCAAAAAGATTATTAGTAGAAGCTGGTGTTGCTGTTGCACCTGGAATTGGCTTTGGAGAACATGGAGAAAACTATGTACGAATTGCACTAATTGAAAATGACAAGCGAATTAGACAAGCAGCAAAAAATATTAAAAAATTTTTAAGCAGTTTTAAATAAAATAAACTGCTTAAATCACTTTCTAAGTATATATTAGCTAAACTACAAGATGTTAGATATAAAAGCGAAGAAAAAATTTGGACAAAACTTTCTAAAAGATGAAAGTGTATTAATAAAAATCATCGAATCGATGCCCAACAATCAAAACCACATAGTGGAAATTGGGCCTGGCTTAGGTGATTTGACAAAAAAACTTGTCAAGTACAAAGATGTAACTGCATATGAAGTTGATAAAGATTTATATGCAATTTTAAGAATAGAATTTATAAATGAGATTGATAAAAAAAGATTAGATCTTATATTGACAGATGTTCTTAAAATTTGGGAAAGCGGTTCATCGCTATATAAAAGTAGATATGATTTAGTTGCGAATCTACCATATTATATAGCGACAAATATTATATTAAAAGCATTAGATGATAGTAATTGTGAGCATATTATCGTTATGGTGCAAAAAGAGGTTGCAAATAAATTTGTAGCAACAAATGGAGATAAAGAATTTTCATCATTGGGGGTTATTTCTAAACTTCTTTGTTTGGAAGCAAAGATTTTAGTAGAAGTTCCTCCTACGAGTTTTAATCCACCACCAAAAGTGGATTCATCTGTTATATTATTAAAAAAAGATATGACAAAAACGATAAGTGATGATTTTAAAGCATTTCTAAAAGTAGCTTTTACACAACCTCGGAAAACACTTATTAGAAATTTATCTGCTAAGTGGGATAAAAATATTTTAATAAAATTATTTGAACAATATAATATAAAAGAACTAGCAAGACCCCATGAGATAGAAGCATCTTTGTATAGCCAAATATATATGCAACTTATAAAATAGTTAGAATACAAAGAGGAAAAATGGAAAATTTAAACAACAACAATTCTGTATCAAATGGTACAGCACAAACAAATACAAACAAGAATACAAACTCTAATACAAATAAAAATACACAAAAAGGTAAAACTGTTCCACAAAAAAAGAAACCACCAACAAGTGGTAATGGATGGACAAATGATACTAAAAAAGCGTTTGAGATAAATGAAAAGATTCAAAAGGACAGATTAAATCCACATAATAAGTTGAATTTAAAAACGAACGCTAGTGTGAAAATCACACCATTAGGTGGATTAGGTGAAATTGGTGGAAATATGATGGTAATAGAAACAGACAAAAGTGCCATCATTATAGATGTAGGGATGAGTTTCCCTGATGAATCTATGCATGGAGTAGATATACTTATACCTGATTTTACATATTTAAGACAAATTAGAAGTAAATTAGCAGGTATTTGTATCACTCATGCTCATGAAGATCATATAGGTGCTATGCCATATTTTTTCAAAGAGATACAAGTTCCTGTATATGGGACAACATTACCGTTGGAGATGATTGGTTCTAAATTTGATGAACACAAAATGAAACAACATAGAAGTTATTTTAGAGCTGTTCAAAAAAGAAAACCGATTAAAATAGGGGATTTTGAAGTTGAATGGATCCATATTACACACTCAATTATTGATTGTAGTGCATTAGCTATTACAAGTGAAGCTGGAACTATTATCCATACAGGAGATTTCAAAATTGACCACACTCCAATAGATGATTATCCTACAGATTTTCATAGATTTGCTTATTATGGAGAAAAAGGGGTTTTAGCGCTTTTAAGTGATAGTACAAATTCACATGGAACAGGATTTACAAAAACAGAAAAATCTGTTGGTCCTACATTTGATAGAATATTTGCAGAAGCTAGTAAAAATAGAATTATTATGTCAACTTTTTCATCAAACTTACACAGAGTATCACAAGCTATCAATAGAGGATTAGCTCAAGGTAGAAAGATATGTGTTATTGGTAGATCTATGGAAAAAAATATTGATGTAGCAATTAGTATGGGATATTTAAAATACAAAAAAGCAGATTTTATTGATGCACATGAAGTAAATAAATATCCTGACAATCAAGTTCTTATTGTAACCACAGGATCTCAAGGGGAACCTATGTCTGCACTATTTAGAATGTCAATTCATGAACACAGACATATTAAAATAAAACCAAATGATCAAATAATACTTTCAGCTAAAGCGATTCCAGGTAATGAAGGTAGTGTTAGTAGTATTATAAACCAATTATTAAAAGCTGGTGCAAAAGTTGCATATCAAAATTATGATAATATTCATGTATCAGGACATGCTTCTCAAGAGGAACAAAAACTAATTATCAGACTTGCAAAACCTAAATTCTTTTTACCTGTTCATGGGGAATACAATCATGTATTAAAACATTCTCAAACAGGTATTGATTGTGGTATATTAGAAAGAAATATTTATATTTTAAGTGATGGAGAACAAGTAGAAATTGCTCCTAAATTTATGAAAAAAGTAAAAACTGTAAAAACAGGAAAAGTTTATATAGACAATCAACGCAATAGAAAAATAGCAGATGATGTAGTTCTTGATAGACAAACTATGGCAAATGAGGGGTTTGTTATGATTGTAGCTCAAATTAGTATTAGTGAAAGAAAAATGAGTTCACCTGCTAGAGTTACATCATATGGATTAGTGGATGTCAAAAGTGAAAAATATTTTGCAAAAGAGATTGAAGATATGCTTGAACACCATTTACAACATGTAAAAGAGGGTATTTTAGAAAATACAAAAGCATTAGAAGAGGATATTAGAAAAACTGTAAGAAAACACTGTATAAGAAAATATAGAAAATATCCTATGATAGTGCCAACTATAATAGCACAATAAAAGAAGAAAAAATGGATTTTAAACAAATAGCAAAAGATGTATTATTAACAGAAGCCAATGAATTAAAACTTGCTTCAGAACATATATCAAATGAGATTGAAGATGCCGTTAAATTAATCTCTAAGTGCAAAGGTAAACTAATCATAACAGGTGTTGGAAAATCTGGACTTGTAGGTTCAAAAATAGCTGCAACATTTGCAAGTACAGGAACTAGTAGTTTTTTTCTACATCCAACAGAAGCTATGCATGGCGATCTTGGGATGATAGGAAAAGATGATATTGTACTTGGTATTAGCTATAGTGGAGAGAGCAATGAACTTATCCAGATATTACCACATCTAAAACGATTTGATATACCACTTATTGCAATGGCAAAAGATAAAAACTCAACTTTAGGTAGATATGCAGATATATTTTTGGATATTAGTATTACTAAAGAAGCATGTCCCCTAGATACAGCACCAACATCTTCTACTACACTTACTATGGCTTTAGGAGATGCTTTGGCAGTTTGTTTAATGAAATACAATAATTTTGCAAAAGAAGATTTTGCATCTTTTCATCCAGGTGGAAGTTTAGGTAAAAAACTTTTTATCAAAGCTGATGACCTAGCTCAAAAAGAAAATTTACCTATAGTACATAGCCATACTACACTAAAAGAAGCTATTGTAGTTATGAGCGAGGGTAGATTAGGTAATGCAATTATAGTTGATAGTGATAATACAGTTGTAGGACTTTTAAGTGATGGAGATCTTAGAAGATATATGATGAAAGATAATTTTTCTTTAGATTGTGAAGTTAATAAAATTGCAACTTCAAATCCTAAATATATCACAGATAAAAATATTTTAGCATCTGATGCTTTAAAAATAATAGAAGACAACAAAATACAACTGTTGCTTATCCTTGATAACCAACATAAACTTTATGGAGTATTACATATCCATAAATTAATTGAAGCAGGGATAAAATAATGTCAGAATTAATAAGACTTAATAAATTTATTTCACATAACAGTAGATTTAGCAGAAGAGAAGCAGATAGTTTAATAGAAAACGGAAAAGTAGAAATAGAGGGAAAAGTGGTTACCAATATGGCTACAAAAGTTACCCCTGATACTATTGTAAAAGTAAATGGAAGAACAGTAAAAATAGATAAAAGTCGTCCAAGTACAGTAATAGTATATAATAAACAAAAGGGGGAAATAGTTTCCAAAAAAGACCCCCAAGGTAGAACAACCATATATGATACATTACCAAAAAAATTTAGCCATTTTATACCAATAGGTAGGCTAGATTATGCTAGTGAAGGGGTTTTGTTACTTACAGATGATGTTGATATTGCAAATGAACTAATGCATTCAAAATTAGAAAGAATATACAAAATCAAAATAGCAGGATCTATCACTGATGCAATGGAAAGTGCAATGCAAAATGGTTTGATTTTGGATGATGCTACAAAAGGTGGATATGAAAACAGTGATATTACATCTATGGAATTTGCACCATTTAATGGTTACCATATTCAAAAAAACAGTTGTAAATTTTCTATATTAAAAGTATCAATTAGTGAAGGTAAAAATAGAGAACTAAGGAGATTTTTTGCTCATTTTGATACCCCTGTGATGGACTTAAAAAGGTTAGATTTTGGGGGAATTACCTTAAATAACCTACCATCTGGTAAAAATAGATACCTAGACCGTAAAGAGTATGAAAACCTTAGAGCTTTTATAAAACAAATGAAAAAAGAAAAAAGAAATTAATAAATTTTTGGATAAAATTCCAAAAATATAAAAGGATAATTTATGAAAATATACAGTTTGTTATTAAGTATAGTGTTGATTTCAACAATAACATTTGCAAAAGAGATTAAAAAAGATGAACAAAAAATACCAACAAGACTTGAATCGTTCGCAAAATTACAAAAAGTTATCCAAGCTGTTGAGCTATATTATGTAGATGATATTAGGATAGATCAAATTGTAGATAAAACTATAGCTGGTCTTATGAATGAACTTGATGCTCATAGCTCTTATATGGATAAAAAAGCATATACAGATATGAAAGTAACCATGAAAGGTGAATTTGGTGGATTGGGAATTGTTATAGGAATTAGGGATGGTGCATTAACTATAATCTCTCCTATTGATGATACCCCTGCACAAAAAGCTGGAGTAAAAGCTGGTGATATTATTTTAAAAATCAATGATAAATCAACCTTAAAAATGACTATCAATGAAGCTGTTTCTCTTATGAGAGGTAAAGCAGGAACTCCTATAAATATCACAGTAGTAAGAAAAAATGAAAACAAACCTATAAAAATAGATATTATAAGAGGGATTATAAAAGTAAAATCAGTATCAGCAAAAACTATCAAAGATGGTATTTTATATTTAAGAATTTCACAATTTGACAATAATGTAGCAAAACATCTTACAAAATTTATAAACCAATACAAAAAACAAACCAAAGGTATTATACTTGATCTTCGAAACAACCCTGGAGGTTCACTAAATCAAGCTATAAAAACTGTAGATATTTTTGTAGATAAAGGTGTTATTGTATCTCAAAAAGGTAGAACAAAAGAAGAAAACAGTATATACACAGCAACAAAAAAATCAACACTAACAAAAGTGCCTATGGTAGTTCTTGTAAATGGTGGAAGTGCTAGTGCTAGTGAAATTGTAAGTGGTGCATTGCAAGATTTAAAAAGAGCTATTATAGTAGGAGAAAATACTTTTGGTAAAGGTTCTGTACAAATGTTACTTCCTATTACTAGAGATAAAAGTGAAGCTATTAAATTAACTATTGCAAAATATTATTTACCAAGTGGAAGAACAATTCAAGCAAAAGGGATTATTCCTGATATTGCAAGTTATGCTGGTAAAGTACCACAAGAAAAAGAAAACGATTTTTCAATCAAAGAAAAAGACTTAAAAAAACATCTTGAAGTAGAATTAGCAAAAGTTGACGGTAAAAAAATTAAAAAAACAAAAAAACAAAAAAATGTTATCACAAAAAAAGATATATACAACGACAACCAATTAAAAACAGGTTTAGATGTATTAAAAGCGTTGATAATTACAAATACAAAATAAGGAAAAGTTATGGAAAAAACAAATTTATTATATGAAGGTAAAGCAAAAAAAATTTGGGAAACAGAAGATAAAAATCTTTTAATTTCAGAATTCAAAGATGATCTTACAGCTTTTAACGGAGAAAAAAAATCAAGTGAAGCAGGAAAAGGTGCATTAAATAATAAAATATCAACAGAGCTTTTTAAACTACTTGAAAGCAAAGGGATTAAAACACACTTTGTAAAAATGTTAGATGAAAATAATATGCTTCACAAAAGAGCAGAAGTGATCCTAATAGAAGTTATTGTAAGAAATATTGCAACAGGAAGTTTATCAAAAAATCTTGGTATCCCTGATGGTACAATTTTACCATTTGTATTAGTTGAATTTGATTACAAAAATGATGAGTTAGGGGATCCAAAATTAAATGATCAACATTGTTTAATATTAAATCTTGTTGATAATCAAGAAGAATTGGATTATATAAGAACAGTAGCAAGAGAGATCAACTCTATCCTTAGACCATACTTCAAAGAGATAGGTTTAAATCTTGTTGACTTTAAATTAGAGTTTGGTAAAGATTCACAAGGGAATATTATCCTTATAGATGAAATTTCTCCAGATAATTGTAGATTTTGGGATATAGATTCAGGAGAAAGCTTTGATAAAGATCGATTTAGAAAAGGTCAAGGTGGATTAAAATTAGCCTATGAAGAGGTTTTAAATAGAATTTTAAATCGATAATGAACAAAATAATATTATTTGATTTAGATGGAACACTAATTGATAGCACTGATGCTATAGTAGGTACTTTTTATTATACATTTGAAAAATTAAATTTTCAGTTTGAAGGAAATCAAAAAGATATAAAGTCAGTTATTGGTTACCCTTTGGATGTTATGTATGAACAATTAGGAGTGCCTACTAATCAAGTTTGGGATTTTGTTGATTGCTATAAACAAAGATATAGAACAATCTCATTAGAACAAACAACTTTACTACCAAATGCAAAAAAAGCCCTTATAGAAGCTAGTAAATTTGCACGACTTGGGATAGTAACAACAAAAACAACCCAATATACTATCCCATTATTAGAAGATATGGATATTATGAAATATTTTGAAACAATAATAGGCAGACAAGAGGTTATTAATCCAAAACCAGACCCTGAACCAATTTTTAAAGCTATGGAAAATATGGATGTAACAAAAAGTAACTACAAAATATTTATGATTGGCGATACAAAACTTGATCTTATAGCTGCCAAAAAAGCTAATATACAAGGGGTTGGAGTATTATGTGGGTATGGAACAAAAGAAGAATTAGAAAAATATACCCATATAGTTGCAAAAAATTCTTTGGAAGCTGTAGAAAAAATCAGAATATATTAAGTTGGATTTGCTTAAAATTAAGCTAAATAATTATTTTTTATAAAAGAAGGAGAAAATATGCTCGAAATAAGATGGCATAGTAGAGCTGGTCAAGGTGCTGTTACAGGTGCTAAAGGGCTAGGTTCTGTTGTTGCAGAAACAGGTAAAGAGGTGCAGGCTTTTGCATTTTATGGTTCAGCAAAAAGAGGTGCATCTATGACTGCTTATAACAGAATTGATGATAAATCTATATTAAATCATGAAAAATATATGCGACCAGATTATGTTTTTGTTATCGATCCAGGTTTAGCATTTACAGATGATATTACACAATATGAAAAAGGGACTACAAAGTATATTATCACATCACATTTAACAAAAGATGAATTAATTTCATTGATTCCTGCTTTACAAGGTAGAGAAGATAGAGTTTTTGTTGTGGATTGTTTAAAAATTGCTCAAGAAACAATAGGAAGACCAATTCCAAATACACCTGTACTTGGTGCATTTATGAAAATAAGTGGTATGTTTGAGATAGATTATTTTAAAAATGCAATGAAATCTGTATTAAAAAAATTACCTCAAAAAATTATTGATGCAAATATGCTTGCTATTCAGCGAGCTTATGATGAAGTAAAGTAGGAGATAATTATGGCAAAAGTAAAAGACTTATCAACAAGAGTAGTTCCAGATTTAAAAAGTATTCCTGATAGTAAATCTATTTGGGATATGGGTTGGGATGAATTAGTTCCAGGTGCTGCATGTTTTTCATTTGACGGTAGTATAGAGGGAACAGTTGTTCAAACACTACCAGAAGACAGAAGTTATGCAGAAACAAACTCTATGAATAAATATGTAGGGGATTGGAGAGTTGTAAAACCTGTATGGAATGTAGATTTATGTATTGATTGTCAAAATTGTTGGGTATTTTGTCCAGATAGTTCAATTATTTCAAGAAACAAAGAGATGGTTGGAGTTGATTATGATCACTGTAAAGGGTGTGGAATTTGTG
>Ga0256828_1002390_pt1 | contig 11194 bp, 12 predicted proteins | sample CV88metaG_FD_185993 | JGI IMG/M metagenome (GOLD analysis project Ga0256828, IMG submission 185993) | Hydrothermal vent microbial communities from East Pacific Rise, Pacific Ocean - CV88 | ecosystem: Environmental > Aquatic > Marine > Hydrothermal vents | place: Pacific Ocean: East Pacific Rise... | reverse complement strand
AAATGCAAAACAAATGATAAGTTATATAATAAATGCAAAAGATAATGCTTCAAAAACTGAAAGATATAAAAAAATATTAGCTGGAGATACTTCATATAAAAATAGTAAAATAGATGATAAAAAATTATCTGAATATATGAAAAAAGTTATGCCAGCAATAGAAGAACTTCAAGTAAAAGGAACTCCATCATTTTTTATAGATGATAAAGATACTCTAAAATCTATTGGATGGGTTGAATTATTAGATAAAAAATAAGGTAGAATTTTTTTCTACCCTAAAATTAATAAATCTACAATAGAACGAGCGATAATTTTTAATATGTCATCATTAAGATTATTGATATCGTTTTCTATATTTTCAATATCCATAATAACTAAATCATCCATTTCTTCAAAAGATAAAGATTCTAAATTTTTAAATAATTTAGAATTAAAATCATTGTCTCCTTTTAATAATATAAATTGAAAAATTCTTTTTCTAATAGTATCACTGGTATTATTCTTAGAGGGATTTAAATCGTTTACATGATGTTCTAAATATATATTGGATTTTTCTTCTTTAATAATATTTATGTTTTTTGCTTTTGTATCAATTATTTCTTTTTGTAAATTTTCATCAGAAATTAATTTACTTAAATCATCAGCTATATGTGTATACTCTCTTGGAATCCATACAAATTGAATAAAATTAAATTTACTTTTTAAAATTTCATTATTAAAAAAATCTTTTTTTGAATGTATAACTGCTCCTTTATTATCACAATAAATTAAAATATTTTTTAAATTCTCTTCAATAGCGATATTAATAATTTCTTTAATTCCAAATTTTTCAGCTTCAAAAGGATTTCTTGCATCCTTAAAAACTCGTTGATAAGTTTTTCCATTTGAAAGATTTTTGATACCAATTATACTTGTTTTTGATTTAAAATCAAAAGCAGCATCAGTTATAAATATATCCATTTATAAAACCTTACTTTTTTTTTCTAATTCAGCATAAATTCTATTTGTTAATTCAGCAGTAATTAATTTAAATTGAGTTGGAATATCTATTTTAGTTGTTGTAGCATGACCTTCTAAAAAAGAACCAAAAATATAAGTAGCGATTATATCTTTATCTAAAACTTCATATTCTTTATTTTTATAAAATTTATCTAAGAATTCTACTTTAAATATAGGATAAAGCTCATCCTTCATAAATTTTAAGATTTTCTTTTTTTGAAGTTCAGGATTTGCTCCATTAAACTTCTTAGCAAATTTTTTAAATTTTTTAGATTTAGAAACTGTCTTTTTATTAAAAGCAACTAATAGTTCAACACCTTTATCTAAATCAATAATTATTCCATTTTTTTCTTTCTTTGCTTCTTCCATTGATGTCACTAATTTACTTTCCATAATATCTCCATATTAAATTTTTAATATTATAGCAATATTCTTTATTTTTATCTATTCTCTCTTGCTTTTAATTATAAAAAATAGTATAATATTTATATTAAAATAATGGAGAAATCAATGATTATACCTGCATCAATATTTAAGATTATCGGTTTTTTAAATAAAACAAATAATACTCTTCACAATGAGCCACAAGAAGGTAATCTTGTAGTTGTTTTTTCAGATTCTGGAAAAAAAGTCATATTAAAATTAACAGGAACCAAAACACCTCTAACAAAAGAAGATGTAAAAGAATATCTTGAAAATAAAGTTAAAAGTGTTATAAAACAAAAAGAAATAGATTTAGTTGCTTCAGAATTAGAATATCTAGAAGAAATTGAAGAAGAAATTGAGGAAGCTGTTGAAAAATTAAAAGAAGAAGGAAAAGATAGAAAAGAAATTATTCAATTTAAAAAAGATTTTAAACAAAATAAAGCTAAAGATATTGTATTTGAAAGACGAAATATAAAAAAAGGTTCTATATTAAGACTTGCTGTTTCTTTTGGAGATAAATTAGAAAAATATAATTTAAATGGAGAAAATCTACCTATTTTGACATCAAGAGCAATTATTTTTGATAATGAAGGCAATCCAACTTCAACAGGAATGTATTATTTTTCTCAAACAGCAAATCAATTGCCTATAAATATATCTCCAATTTTTAATAAAGAAAATCAACCATTAGAATTATTTCAAATTGAACTATCTAAATTAGCAACATTAGATCATGCTAAACATTTAATTGGACATATTGAAAGAACATTAAAAAAATCAATGGAAATGAATAGTAAAGCTTATTTAAATGGAGTTAATTATGATTATACTACAATTAAAGATAAAGAAATTTTTTCTCTTGTAAAAGAAATAAATAATTTAGCCAAAGATAGAGAAACTACAAAAATTGATACATATATAGATAAAATGAAAGAACTTCTTTTAGAAATTGAAAAAGATGATACTTTATTATTATCTATTTTTATTAAATTTAATTTACTATTAAATAAAAATTATTTTAAAGGAATTGAAGATTCACCATTTAGTAAATTTGATGAAACATTAGTTAATCTTAACTTTTCTAAATTAGACCCACCAGATAAAAATAAATTGAAAGATAGTTTAAAAAAGAAAAAAGAAAAGATGATGTTAGGTGAAATTCCTTTTAATCTTAATGCTATTTATAATACTCCAGCATTAAAATTAGATGAGCCATCTGAATCTTGGGGCTTTATGCATGATAATGTTCAATCTGCCTCTTTTATTCTTTCTTCAAAAGATACAACAATTCTTGTTAAAGAATTAGAAAATAAATAACAAATCTCTTTAAAAAGAGCTTTGTTTTCTTCCTTTATTAAAATTCAACTATTTTTTATATTATTAAAGATTTTTTCTTGCTTTTTATAATTTTTTAAGTTATAATTTAAAATAAATAAAAAGGAAAGAATATGAAAGATTTATTAAGTCTAACAAAAATCGGAAATATTAAGCTTGGAAAAGTAATTAATGGAAATCCATTAGCTTTAGAAAAAATGATAGTTACAAGGGCAACAAAAGAAAATGCTGAAAACTTTCAACCTTATCCAGGATTTGATAAAGATGGTATTGAATCATTAACGGTAAAATTACCTTTTAATTCAATAGGATTAAATTTTGAAGTAAATTATATAGCTTTTATTGAAGTTGATAAAATTGAATATATAGCAAAAGCAGCAGATATTGGAGAAACAATTTTATTATATCCTTTAAATCCAGAAGATTTTGATAAAAAAATAATTGATTTTGGAAAATTAACTGAAAAAATGGTTGAAGAGTATGAATTTAAATATACTGGATTTTTAAAAGTAATGATTCCTGAAATTAGTAATTTTGGAGAAGTATTTTATTTTAAAACAGCCTCTATTAATACTATAAGAGCGATTACTGATCAATTAACAATAACAAAAACTCTGTTAGGTGGAAAATTAGCTAATTATCCATTGGAATTAAAGCCAGTTAAGAAAGATTTAGCAGATGGAACTCAAATTGTTTTCCTTTCTATTGGTATCAATGAAAAAACAATTTATAAATATTTTGAAGAAAAGAAAATACTTGATGATATGCTAGATTTTGATGAAGTTGATAAAATTTATTTTGAAAGTAGAAAACAAGAAGAAGAGGATATTGTTAAAATTGATAAAAAAGCTAAAATTGTTATTCTTAAACATAAAGAAAAAGAAATTATTAGTTTAGAAAATAGAGATGAAAAATTAAATTCAATTCTTGATAAAGAAAATGTTACAGAAGAAGTAGATAGAGATATAATTAAGAAATATGCAGAAGGAAGACAAATTGCGATATTAGTGAAATATTTATCATTTTTAAAAGGAAATGAAAATAATTATCTTCAAGTATTTAAAGAAAAAATGGATGAAGGAATTAAACCTTTTGAAATTTTACGAGAAATTGGATAGTACCTCTCCCAAAAGGGAATCTGTTTCAGATAAAAATCTGGAATAAGGAGGAGTCTAGTTTTATTCTAAAAAGAACGAAACAGACGAGAAAAATTAAAAAAGGAGGAATTGTGGATTATACTTTAGATCAATGTCAAATTATATATTCAGAAGATGAATTAATTAAAGTAAAAGCCATGGCAGGGACAGGGAAAACTACTGTTCTTGAAGCATTTACAAAAGAAAGACCAATGTTTACTTTTTTATATTTATCTTATAATAAAGGAATAAAGCAATCATCTAGAAGAAGATTTCCTTCAAATACACAAGTTCATACAATAGCTTCATTAGCTTATAAATATATTGGAAAAGATTATGAACATAAACTAATTGATAATTTAAAAATTAATGATTTGGTAAATCTTTTAGAGATTGATTATATTATGGCTCAATCTGTTTTAGATTGTTTAAATTATTTTTTTAATTCAAATCAAACAGAAATAGAACATTTAGATGATACAGTTAAGAAATTATCCGAAGAAGTATTTAATAAAATGTTAGATATAAAAAATGATAAATTTAAAATTAGTCATGAAGCATATACAAAATATTTTCAATTACTAAAAATAGACTTAAAATATGATTATATTATAGTTGATGAGGCACAAGATATAAATGAAGTATCAAAAGCAATAATAGATAATCAAACATCAAAAAAAATCTATGTTGGAGATAATTTACAGTCTATTTATGGATATAGAAATACTGTTTCATTATTAGATGATTATACTCATACATTAAATGAAACATTTAGATTTGGAAATGAAATTGCTGAATTTGTTTCGGAATTTATTCAAGAGTATATTAATCCTGATGAAAAAATCATATCTAATAAATTTGGTTCAACTTTAAATAAAAAATCAGATAAATACACATTAATAACAAGAACAAATGCCTATCTTTTTGATAAAGCAGTAGAGTTGACAAATTTAAATAAATCTATTCATATAATTGGAGAAGGATTTGTTTTTGATGAATTATTAGATGGTATGAATTTATATAAAGGTGATTTATATAAAATTAAATCAAAATATATAAGAGATTTTAATAGTTTTTCAAATATGAAAAAGATTTCTGAAACTATAAATGATGCAGAATTACGTTTTTTAGTAAAAACAATTGAAAAATATAAAGAAAATATAGAATTTTTCATAAAAAAAATAAAAAATATGTTGCAAAAAGATAAATATGCTGATATAATATTAACAACGACACACAGATCAAAAGGCTTGGAATTTTTCAATGTAAAAATTGGAGAAGACTTCACCCCATTATTTAATGATAATGGAAAATTAATTAAAAATATAGATAGAGAAGAATTAAATATTTATTATGTTGCAATGACAAGAGGAATAGATAATTTAATTCTTAATAAAGATTTACAAAAAAAATATGGAGAAAAAATATGTTAAGAAAAAAAGAAGTAATAAAAAGAGTTCAAGAATCTTTTGAGTTATCCTCATTTGAAAAAGCGGAAAAATATTATGATAAATTTATAAAAATTCTTCAAGATGGATTAGATGATGCAGGAGCAATAAAACTTGAAAAAATAGGTATTATAAAAAAAGTAATAAAACCAGGTAGAGAAATAACAGTTCCAACAAAAAGTGAAAAAATTAAAACAAAAGATAGAACAGGTTTAGCATTTAAAGAAGATAGTCAATATAAGCAAAAATAATTCTTTTTTTAGCTTTTACTTTCTATAACAGAATATGCTTTCTATACTTTTATAGTTTGCAAAATTTTAATAGAAAGGTTTTTTATGAAAAAAAATTACTTTAAAGGCGCTAAAAATGGCAACTAAAAGAGTAATCCATAATTCTAAGTTGGAAAGAATTTTCTCAGATTTTAATCCAGCTAAGGTTATTAAAAAAGGCTCAACTTCCGTTATTATGGAACATCCAAGATATAATACAATGGTTATTGTTTATACAACCGATAAAGCTAAAGTTGATTGGTTTGAAGAAATTCGAAATAAAGTTAATTTTAAATTTCTTGAAGAAAAAAGGGAAGGTTCTGTATATGATGAAGTTCCTAAAAAGATATATAAATTTCAAATCAAAAAAATGAATCCTCTTGATCAAAAAAGAAAAGACTATGTTAATAGACATATTCTTAGTATTTTATCTAATAAAGTTACACGAGATATTTCTCCATATTTATCTGATGATGAAACAGCTCAAATAAGACATATTGTAAAAGGTTTTCAACCTAATATGAAGTTTTATAAAATGGCAAAATCATCAAAAGACAAAAGAGTAAAAGATATGATGTATCGTCTTAAAAATTTTGTGGAGACTCATAGAGTTGAAACAGATTTAAGACTTGATTCATTTATGAAATTACCAAATGGAGACATTGTCTGTACAGATCCATTTTTCTCTACAAAGGAGACTTAATGTTTGAAGTAATTTTCAATAATGAGGAAGTTGATTTTAAGGGAAGTTTTGATGAATGTAAAAACTGGATAGAAGATACAGTTGAAAAAGCTGCTTATTGTGATTATGAGCATGGTCTTTTCAAAACTATGGATACAGCCAGAAAATTTACAAGAAAATATTTTAAAATAAGAGAGGTAAAAAACAATGTTAAATATTAATTCTTTTGATGTTGAATTGGATGATAAAATTGATATGAAAGGAGATATTTTTCATATTCAAGAAGATCCAGAAAATCCGATATACTTTTGTCTTGTAAGAGAAAGAGAAGGTGTTTGTGTTGTTGTAGATTACAATACAGATCAATCTAAATTTAATGAAAGGATCATAAATGCAAAAAGAATTTAATTGTTCTGTATGTGGTGTAGAAACATCAAATATAGATTTAAATCCAATATCAGGAAAAAAAGAAACAATTTGTGAAGATTGTTTGGATCAGCTTTGGGAACAAGTACAAGAAATTCCTGAAGACTAATCTCTTCTCTCCCATATTTGGGATGAGAAGCAAATCATTTATGGGGTTATAAAAATGAACAAAGTAAGTTTAAGTATTTCTGGTGGTGGAGTAAGGTCTGCTGCTGGTTTAGGTGTTTTAAAATATTTAGAAGAAAAGAATATTGAAATTACTGAATTATCTGGAAATAGTGGAGGGGCAATTTTATTATTGCTTTATTCTTATGGATTATCTATAGATGAAATTTATTCTTTTTTAAAAAATATAAATAAGTATAAATTATTTAGACCCACATTATCATCTTTTTTTTCTCTTTCAAATATTGAAAAACAATTACAAGAAATATTAAAAGGAAGAAAAAAGAAAATTTTATTAACAGTAGTGACTACTAATATAGATACAATGGAAGCAAATTATCATAACAAAGGAGATTTGATAAAAGAAACAATTGCATCAAGCTCAATAAATGGTTTGTTTCCATATGTTTATATAAATAATCAAAAACATGTAGATGGATTATATGTAGATAATTTACCAAATAAACATTTAGTTAATAAAGAAATAAAAAACATAAGTATAAATGTAAATAATCCATCAAAAAATCAAAAAATAATAAAAAGACTTTATAAAATAAAAGAAAAAAGTTGTATTGAAGAGTCTGGGAAAAATGCAGATTACTTTTTAGATATAAAATCAATTTCTGATGTAAAACTTTTAGATTTATCTAAATTTGATTATTGTATTGAAGAAGGATATAAAATAGCAAAAAAAGAAATAAATATTTAATAGATTTAAGCTTAAATTAAGGATTAATTTACTATAATTTTATTAAGACATAAAAGTTAAGTTACTTCAAACATGCAAATATTAGGAATTTAAAACTTTTCTTGATTAGTCTTATAATAAATTATAAGTAATAACAAAACATAAATTTTAAGTTACTTCAAAACATTTTATTGAAACTAAATTTTATACTTTTAATAATTAGTTTTTTTATTACTTATAATTAGCCCTTCTATTGACTTAATAAGTTTAACCCTAATAAAACAATATTTAAGGAAAAATACAATGATAAAACTTCAAAATACAATCCATAGAGGATATATAGTCCTAGATAAAAGAAATGATAAAATTACAGACGCATCAATTAAAGAATTTGTAAAAATAATTACACTATTAGAAAGAAGAAATTATATTTTAACAGCTAATTTATCAGATGCTTTATTACATACAGATTTAAGACAATTATCTAAAATTTATAAAGATATTAGAAAAGCTATTCTTATGCCAAAAGGAAAAACTCTTAGACCTGTATTTGCTACAAAAGAAATTTCTGAAGAAGAATTTTCTATGGAAGATTATATTAGACAAATGAATGTATATTTCCTTACTTATGGATTAGGTGAAATTTATAAAGAAGAAGCTACAAAAAAAAGAGATGTTTTTATTGATGAAAATACTATTGATGAAACAATTAAATCAAATAAATTAATTAAGATTATTGATGTAAAAACTTTAAATGAATTTAAAGAAGATTTAATATCAGTTATTACTATGCCTATTGTTTTTGGTGATGAACAAATTAATTTGTTAAAAGATGCACATAAGAATGGATTATTAGTAAATATACTAACTACAGATATAAAAGTAAAAGAGAATTTATTTTCTATTTTAGATATTATTGGATCTCAAAATGTTAAGAAATTAAATTTATTTAAAACAGCTAATGATGTCCTTAGATATGCATTATATGTTTCTGAACAAAATTGGAGAGGAATGGAACTTTATGATAAATTTAGAATTTCAACATCTGAGAGAAAGATTATTATGTCTGCTCTTGATAAGATAGATACTGAATTTGCATATAATGATATGAGACCTAGAAAATCTATTTGGTTAAGATTGGGAATTAATATTCATCCAAAATCTAAAAAGTATTCAGAATATACTAATGCTCAGTTACTATTTTCCTATTTAAGAGAAGGAAATGTGCCATTTAAGACATTCCATCAATTAACTGATACCTTCATTAGAACAAAAGATTTTAAAGGCTTATTTTCTCACTTAAAGGGAAATACTGGTTATTTAATGAGAAGTTTATTAATGATGATAAGAAATTCTTCTGATAGTGACTTTAAATATATTATTACTGAACTTGAAAATGTAAGATTAAACATAAAATTAGTTATGCAAATGAAATCTTTAGTTAAATATCAAATGGAAAATGAGATAACAGATAGAGTGTTTAAAATTAAAGGGAAGTTAGTTCCTGTTAATGACAAACAATTATCTAAGATAGATGAAAAGAGAGGGTTAAAAGTAATTACTGCTCTTAATAATATCATGGCAAAAGAATTAAAAGGGAAAGAATTAGTAGATGCTAAAAAAGTATATATTGATGAAGCTCTTAAATCATATATTCTTCCAACAGAAATGAGAAATCTTAGTGTTTCTTCAAGTGGAGTAATATATACACCAGGAACAAGAATTCCTTTACCAGAAGATTTAAAATTTGTAAGATTATTTACAGCTTGGGGTGGAATAGACAAAGACCTTGGTTTTGATATAGATTTGTCTGGTTCATTTGTTAAAAATGGAGAAGTGAGTGAAGTAGCTTTCTATAATCAGAATAATGGAGTGGCTTCTCATTCAGGTGACTTTACTTCTTGTTTAAAATGGAATGAGAAAGAAGTTACTGCAGAATTTATAGACATAGATTTTCAAAAAGCAAAAGATGAAGGAATTGAGTATATGATGACATCTCAATTCATATTTTCATCAGGAGGTGCAACAAATGATTATGATACAGATATTAACTGTTATTCAGGAGTTCAACTTTTAAATGAAAGAGGAGAGAAGAATCAAAAAATTGATATCTCTGATGCAATCTTAAAAATTAAATTAGCTGGTAAATATCAGTCACATATGTGCACAGCAATTGATTTTAACACTAAAGAAATTGTTATTCTTGATCTTTATAGTGAAGAAAAAAGTGGTGGTGGAGCATATAGTATTAGAAATAGATTAGATATGTTCAAAAAAGAGTTTTTTGAAGCAAGGGATGTAAAAACAAATATGTTTGATTTCTTAACACTATTGTTTAATGCTAATAATATTGAAGTCGTTAATTCTATTGATGATGCTGACACAGTATTGGGATATAATGATATCGACTTAAAAGAAAAAGAGTTCTTTAATATTAGTAATAATTTAGAGAAGATAGTTGGTTTATTGAATTAATTATCCTTTCCTCCCACGGGGGGAGAAGAATATTAAACAAGCATTTGTTTTAACTCTCTATGAGCCTTGTTAAGCTCACGGAAAGTCATACCTGTCTTTTTGATTTCTGGATGTCTGTTAAAGACTCTTTCAAGAAGAGTATAGACATCTTCAGATGTTGTTGAACTATATTCAATTAGGATTGCTCCTGCTTTTTTATACAATTCAATTTTTTTCTGTTTTCTATCTTCATACTTTTCATCAATATCTCCCCAATACTCAATATAAACATCAAGCTTGATAATTTGACCATCTTTAAGATATCTATAAGGAAGATAGAAGTCAGAAAGAACAGTTTCTTCCAATCCTTTTACAACTTCTTCACAGATATAAGGAGCATCAAACTTATGGAGAGCATCAGCAAAAACAAGTTCATTTTTACTTCTTAAGATATCCCCTCTTTCACTTCTGTAAAATTTAGGTTTTTTCTTAAGATGAGCCTGAATCTCTGCTTCTGTTCCAAGAGCCTCTAATCTTCCCAGTTCCTTCCACCATTGATTTTCCCAATGAGCTCTATCGATTTCAAAAACCTTAGTTGCTTTTTTTGTAGAAGAAGTTTTAGCTTCATTCTTTGCAGAAGGAGTAGGGATAACCTTTTTACCTTTCTTAGACGAAAGAGCTTCTATAATAATTTTAATATTAAGAATATTTTCATTCCATCTAATACTACTTTTTTCAAAAGCCGTATTTACTACTCCAAGTGGAGATTTTAAACAAGTTGTTCCATCCTTTTTAAGAATTTTATAACCTGTTTCTGTTAGCACTTGAAGTTTAAGATTATTGAAAATATCATTTACTTCACTCCCTTTTAGACCAAATCTTCGTCCAATTTCTGTCGGTGTAATCAACACTTCCGTAGGAGATGAAATTTCATTTACTTCCTTTTTTTCTTTGAACTTTTTATCCATAATGTCAAGGAATTCCTTATTATCAAGAACATTCCAAAGCATTTGAAAACCGCTCTCCGTTTTTTGCCATTTTCCAAGCTCTTTATTAGAAATGACATATTTTTTACCATCCCATTGAAGAGCCTCCATCATTTGAAGAGCCGTTCTTACATTTTTGTCAAGAACATACCCCTCGTTTTTTTTATATCTTTTTGTGCT
>Ga0256828_1002389_pt1 | contig 11198 bp, 9 predicted proteins | sample CV88metaG_FD_185993 | JGI IMG/M metagenome (GOLD analysis project Ga0256828, IMG submission 185993) | Hydrothermal vent microbial communities from East Pacific Rise, Pacific Ocean - CV88 | ecosystem: Environmental > Aquatic > Marine > Hydrothermal vents | place: Pacific Ocean: East Pacific Rise... | reverse complement strand
AGATCTCCTGCTCCACCAAGAGAGAGAAATGTTTCTTTTTTTGCTCCAAAAAATTCGCCAAATCTTGTCATCTCTACTAAGCCTCTTGAAATTAGTGCTGCCCTTGCATTATTGCCAAGTTCAAGCCCATCACAAACTCCTGCGGCAATTGCAATTACATTTTTATAGGCTCCTGCAACTTCTGCACCTATTACATCACTATCTACATAAGCTTTTATATAACTTGGCATTGCATTAGCAAAAGCGTATGCCAACTTTTCATTGCTTGAACTAACTACAAGAGCTGTTGGAAGCGATTTAACAACCTCTGTGGCAAATGATGGACCAGATAGAAATGCAACTCTATATTGTGGCAAAAAGTCGCTATAGACTTCATTTAAAAATTTGCCACTGCTAACCTCTATTCCCTTAGCAGCAACTAATATTTTTTGTCCATTATCTATAAAATGCTCTTGCATAAATTCTCTAACAAATTGCGTTGGAACTGCAATTATTAAATATTGGCTACTCATTGCCTCTTTAATTGGCACAAAGTTTGACAAATCTCTTTGCTTTCTTGAGCTAATTTTGACACTATTTTTTTGGCTATAAGCATGAGCTAATGCACTACCCCATTTACCTGCGCCAATTACTGTAATATTCATACTCTAACCCCTGCACACTCTAATTGAAATCTAAATATATCTTGCTCTTTACCAACACAAACTAAGGTATCGTTTAAATCAACTTTATGATCATATCCTGTTGTATTAAATACAAATTGATTTCCTATCTCTTCATCTATCATACCAATAAAAATTATGTTAAATCTATTAAAATCTATTTCACTAAGTTTTTTACCATTTATTATAGCATTTTCACCAATTTTTATCTCTTTAAAGATGTAGTCATGACTTTTATTTATAAAGCCTTGTAAAAATTTTGTTGCAACGGGTATATTTAAAATATTTTTTAAGATATTTCCACTTATTTGATAAACATCTATAACTCTATTAACTCCTGTCATTCTAAGTTTATCTGTAACATTAATAGAGTCTGAAATGGATACTATATAATTTTTTGTGTAAGCATCTCTAATTGATAGAGATAAAAAGAGGTTTTCATGGTTATTATCCATAGCACACACAACAACTAAATCTTCAGTTATATCTAATTTTTTAATACTACTATCATCTTCTAAATCAAACAAATCTACTCTAATATCTTTATGCTCTTTTGCTAATTTATACTCCTCTTTTGTTGCTACTGCAACTCTTACTTTTGCATCATAATCTTTAAGAGAGTTAAAGATATTTTTACCAAATCTACCATATCCAAAAATTAATATATCTCTCTTTTCTACCATCTATATTTACCTACAATATTAAATTTCTTCTTAAAATAACTAAGGCTTAATTTATGCCCCATTACAACTAATATATCATCATCTTTTATAATATAATCTTTAGGAGGATTAAATTTGAATTTTCCTCTTGCACCATTTTGAATACCAAATAGTATAATATTATACTCATTAAAAGCTACATCTTCTATGCATTTACCCATAATTAAAGACTCAGGAGTAACAAATATCTCATCTATTGTAGATACCTCTTTAAAGTTTAATATTGCATTAATAGCTTTATACATTGTAGGATAAATTATTGATGCAACTAACATTGATGAAGCAATTTCATATGGCAATACCACTCTATCTGCACCTGCTCTTTTGTATCTACTAAATAGTGCCGTGCTACTAGCTCTTGCAATTACAGAAATATCTTTAGATACACTCTTTGCATTTAGAGTAATATAGATATTTTCTATATCACTACCAGTAAGAGCCAATAGTGTTATTTTAGCTTCTTTGTTATAAAAACGCTTTAAAACTTCATACCTACTTGCATTATCACAAATTGCATCATGCCCATCTGTTAGGGCATCTTGCACTCTTGATTGGTCTATATCTAATACTATATATGGTATTTGCTCTTTTTTCATCTCTTTTAAGAAAAATTTAGAGATTTGACCATATCCACATATTATTAAAAACTCTTTGTTATTTACTAAATCATCTGCTACTCTATCTTCTTTAAGTTCATTTAGCTTTTCAGAAAATGCAGAAACTATCACTGATGTTGCAAATGATATAATTACAATACCCATTACTACAATAATAAAAGATAGCACTTTACCAGCAGTTGTTACAGGGGAGATATCTCCATATCCAACTGTAGTAATAGTAATAAATGACCAATACATAGCATCAAAGAGAGAGTTTATATTTTTATTATCTACCTCTTCTAGTATATAAATAGCTAATCCACCAACTACAACTACAAAAATAAGTAATACAATAAGTGTTAAGAGTTCAAACTTTCTATTACCTAAAACTTCTAAAAAGTGATAAATACTTTTTGAGTGTTTAAGAAGCTTTATAAATCTAAAAAGCACAAAAACTTTTAAGAATCTAAACTCTCTATATGCTGGTAAAATTGCCAACATATCAATAATAGCTGATGGTGTTAGTATATATGAGAGCTTTTTTAATATTGCTTTGTTTGTAACTTTAAAATATTGAGGTTTTGTTTTTAAAAAATTGGCTCTATTATACTCACTTAATACATCATCATGAATGTCATTGTATATCCAAAGATTTATTAAATACTCAATTAAAAAGAAAAAAGAGGTAATATAGACTGCATAAAAATCTAAAGCAGGTCCAATAGTAGGATGCTTAACCTCATACATAAATATTGCAACAGAGCTTATTATTAAAAAAATTAAAAAGTAATCAATATACTGTTTATATTTGTTTTTTGGATCTTTAAATAGCGCTTTTACTTTGGATTTTGTATCTTTATATCTTTGATTATGTGCCAAATATAAAAAAAAAGAGACAATTAATGGCTTGTCCCCTTTATTACGACTTCTTGGCATTAACCAAGCCTCTGTTTAAGAAGTTCATTTACTTTTTGAGGATTTGCTGCACCTTTACTAGCCTTCATAGTTTGCCCTACAAAAAAGCCAAATAGTTTCTCCTTGCCACTTTTATACTCTGCAACTTTATCTTCATTATTTGCTAAAATTTCATCAATAATTGCTAAAATTGCTGAATCATCACTAACTTGCTTTAATCCCAACTCTTCAATAATATCATCTATTTTAGCTTTGCTATTATCCATTAAGAAATCAAGCACCTCTTTTGCACCCTTGCCAGAGATTGTGCCATCTTCAATTTTACCAATTAGTTCAGCTAAAGTTTTTGCTGATATTGGAGAGTTTGTAATATCTAAACTTAATTTATTTAATCTACCAAGTAGTTCACTTGTTAGCCAAGTTACTGCATTTTTAGCACTAACTCCACACTCAAGTATCTCTTCAAAATAGTATGCCAACTCTTTTTGAGCTGAAATTACCAATGCATCATACTCTTTAATTTTAAGTTCATTAATATAGCGCTCTACCTTTTGGTCTGGCAATTCTGGAATTTTTTTAGCCTTATCAATCATATCTTGTGTTACAATTAAAGGGCGTAAATCTGGGTCTGGAAAGTAGCGATAATCAGCTGCTTCTTCTTTGCCACGCATTGATTTTGTTTTGCCTATATTTGTATCAAATAGTCTTGTTTCTTGCCATACCTCTTCTTCATAAACACCATCTTCATAGGCTTCTATTTGGCGCTCTACCTCGTAATCTATTGCTTGTTTAATAAACTTAAATGAGTTAAGATTTTTAATCTCTACTCTTGTTCCAAACTCCTCTTGTCCCTTTGGTCGAATAGATACATTAACGTCGCATCTAAAGCTACCCTCCTGCATATTTGCATCAGAAATATCAATATATCTAACAAGAGAGTGCAATCTTTTTAAGTAATCTACTGCTTCATTAGCACTTCTCATATCTGGAGTGCTTACAATTTCTAGTAGTGGTGTTCCTGCACGGTTTAAATCAACCTTAGAGATACTCCCCTCATGCATACTTTTTCCTGCATCAGCCTCTAAGTGAGCTTGAATAATACCAACTCTTTTTTTCTTGCCATCATCTCCACTAATAAAAAGCTCTCCATTTTTAACAATAGCTTTGTAGAGCTGTGTAATTTGATAAGCTGATGGACTATCTGGATAAAAGTAACTCTTTCTATCAAAAAATGATGTTTCATTCACATCTGCATTAATTGCATACCCCAAGCGCATTGCTTTAACAACTGCCTCTTTATTAACAACTGGCAAAGCACCTGGAAGCGCTAAGCAAGTTGGACAAGTATTGCTATTAGGCTGGGCATTAAAACTTGTTGGGCAAGAACAAAATAGTTTAGTTTTAGTATTAAGCTGAACATGAACCTCTAAACCAATTACAATTTCAAACATTATATATCCTAGATATTTTTTGATGTGATTATATCTTGTTAGCAGTTAATTTGAGCTAAAAAACATAGCAGCAAACTTAATCATAGCAAAGCAAAAGTAAACTTTTAAACCCAACAATTAATCATCAATTGCTAATTAACGCAAAGCCCTATATGCATTTACTCTACCACTACTGTAAACTTTTCCTCTTAATGAACTTTTTCTATCAACTGTAGCTTTTATTCTATTTATTTTCCATATTGCACTGCTTCTTGGGTATCTTGATGCTAAAAGTGCTACTAACCCTGTAACATATGGTGTTGACATAGATGTTCCATTTAAAAAGGCATACTTTCCACCAGGATATAAACTTAATATATTTGTTCCAGGAGCCACAACATCTACACCACTTCCATAATTAGAAAATGATGCTAAATTATCTCTTTGGTTACTAGCCCCTACAGTAATAATATTACTTACATTGTATGATGCAGGATAAATTGGTTGGTAACTTATATTGCTACCCATATTTCCAGCAGCTGTGCAAAATACCACGCCCAATCTTCCCAATTTTGCAATAGCTTGACTTACGCTATCTCCTTCTCTTCCACCACCAGCAAAACTTGCATTAATTGCTACAATATTTACACCACTTCTTTTTAATTTATAGATATAATCTAAAGCTTCTAAAATATCACTGCTATATGCACTTCCATTTGGTCTAAAAACTTTTAATGCTAAAATTTTAACTCTTGGGCTAACTCCTATTATTCCTTTATAGTTATTTGCAACTGCACCTATAATTCCAGCAACATGTGTTCCGTGAAAATGTCCATTTACCCCATATGGCTTATCTGGCATTGGGTCATTATCATTATTACCGTAATTATCTGCTGCAAAGTCGTATCCGTGATGTCTTAAACCATTATACATATTTGCTCTAATATCAGGATGATTGTAATCAACTCCAGTATCTAATATAGCGACTACTACTCTTTTACTTCCTTTAGTTATTCTCCAAGCTTTTTCCAAACTTAAATCTGCCTTGGGTGTTCCGCTTATACCATTAATTCTTTGTCCAAAATTATTTATTCCCCACTGGTAATACAAATATGGATTTGGAGAATATTTTGTGCTTCTAGCTAAGGTATATCTATAGTTTGGCTCTACCCTTTTGATAAATCTTGATAATCTAGTGCTTCTTAAGTAGGATAAAAATCTACTTTTTGAAACTGAGGAAGATAGTCTAATATGCATTGCATTAATAAATTTATATTTTTTATATCTAAGTTTATTAATAACTTTAGAAAAAGATTTAGGAATTTTTTTACCCTTTTTAAAAAATATTATAAAATCATCTTTTATTGCACTACTTGCTCTATAACTTGTGCCAAATATTTTATGCCTCAAATCTAAAAAGTGTGCTTTTCTTCTTAATTTAACTTTTGTTTTTATACTCTTTTTTACTACTTTTTTGTGATAGTGGCTCTTTTTATCTAGCTCTTTAGCATCTACCCTTATACCTCTTAGTTCTCTATTGCAACCATTAAATAAAATTAATATAATTAAGAAAAATATTGATATTTTCATATTAAACCTTAAAAAATATAATAGTGCCATATTATGGCTATTTTAATATAATAATTATGTCATAAAATAGTGTAATAGTTATTATATTGTTATATTATACAAATAAAAATTTAAAAAATGTATTAAAAATGTAATATTTATAATTTATATTGACATAAAGTATCTAATTGAAGCAAATCCATGAGCATTTGTTTTTTCTATCTCTTTAATATGTTCTTTTGTAACTATTCCACCAAGAGCAATTACTTTAATATCACAAGAGTTAATTGCTTCTTTAAGAGCTTTTATTCCCTTTGGCTTACCTTTGTTTGGTGTATGAAATATTGGGCTATATGTTACTATATTAGCACCTAAGTTTTGAGCTTTTATTATTTCATCTATTGAGTGTGTGCTAATTATTACAAAAAGCCCTAACTCTTTTGCTTTTTTTATATCACTAAATTGAGTTGAAGTTAAATGAACACCATCTGCTTTTAGCTCTTTTGCTAAATTGTAATCTTGATGAATAAATTTTTTATAACTGTAATCTTTAGTCTGAGAAATAAACTCTTTTGCATTGTTTTTATAGTTTGAAGTGAGTTTATCTCTAAACAAAACCCAATTGGCACTATTTTCTAAATTTTGTAGATACTCTAAAGAGTATATAGCTGGGTCTGTAATTGCATATTTAATCAAGATTTTTAACTAACTCTCTTAATTTTCTTAACTCTTTTTGTTGATATTCATAAATTTTAAAAACTCTATAGATAGCTTCAATCAAAACAACAAAAAATAGCCCAAATAGTGAATATACAAATCCATTTAATAATTTAAAGAAAATATTAGAATGAACAGAAGTAAATCCTGTAATAAAAAGAAATAGCACAGCTGCCCAAGCTGCGCCTGTAAGTATATTTATAATTATATTTAAGTATTTAGGCGTTAAATACATCTATATAGTAGCAGTTTCTGCCATCTCTTGAGCAGGAGTTTCATCTTTTTGATGCTCTTCATCTATTAAAACAGCACCTGCAAGATAAACATAAGTTAAAATCATAAAAATAAATGTTTGTAATACTGCCATAAATGTAAGCATAGCAAATGGAACTAAAGGAATAATCCAAGGAGTTAGCATTAATAATACCCATAAGAATAGGTCATCACCTTTAATATTACCAAACAAACGGAAAGATAAAGAGATAATTCTTGAAAGGTGAGAAACAATCTCAATTGGGAACATAAGTGGAGCTAATGCTTTTACTGGACCCATAAAGTGTGCAAAGTAGTGAATAACACCATTCTTCTTGATACCCTCATAGTTGTAGTAGATAAATACTGCAACTGCAAGTGGCAAAGTAACATTAATATTTGCAGTTGGAGATTCAAACCCAGGAATTATACCAATAAGGTTAGAGAAAAATACAAATAAACCAATTGTAGCTACTAGTGGTAAATATTTTCTTGCATACTCTTCACCAACTACATCTTTTCCCATTGATAATACACCACCTAAATATAGTTCTACGATATTTTGCATACCTCTAGGAACTACATTTAATTTTTTTGTTGCTAAAATTGCAACCAATATAATAACTGCGGCAATAATTACTAAATGTCCAATAACTAAAGAATCACCATGACCAAATAGCGACCCAACAAAGGTAAATATGGTTTCTTCCATAATCTCTCCTAAAATAAAATTGTTGCGATTATAACAAAATAAAGCTAAGTAAGCTCTAAAAGAAAAAGAGAAATAATCTTTTTATTAGCTTATTTTATATTATCCATTTTTTTATATTACTATTAGTTACATTTAGATTATTTTTTATTACTAACCACCAAATGAAGCACCTATTTTAAATTTAATTCCAACTGATGTTTTATAGTTATCTTTTCTTTTCCAATCTAGTGATGGTGTTACTTCATAATATAGCCACTTTTTATCCATCATTTTATTATGTATTTTTGAATATATTTCAAAATCACCTTTTCTAAAATGTTTAAAATTTGTTAAACTTGCAGTTGAGATAAATCCAAATCTAAAAAATTTATACTCATTAACATATTTGTGGCAGATAAATTCTGATATAAAAGTTTGTTCATCACTTTTATTACTATAATCTATATTTCCTCTCCAGCCTAATAGCAAATCACTTGAGTAATTATATAGATATTGAGCAGACAAACTATCTTTTATCTCTCCTGCAAGATAAAATCTTAATATATTTTTTAAGTTTATATTCTCTTTATTATTACTTTTTATGGAGTATCCAGCTATAACTCCTAAATATGGCTCAACAATTAGTTTATTAAATCTAATACCACCTGTTAATCCAATTTTTGATTTTTTGCCACCCCATTGACTATATTTTAAAGCTAAATTATAGCTATCAAGAGAAGTATCATCATCTTTTTTTGATAAAACTGCTTCTCTATTATTACCAAATAGAGATTTATCTCTATTAACTTTTTCTAATGTAATTTTAGCTTTGTTTTTAAATCTTGGCAAACTTAGTGATATACCAAAATCAAAGTTATTAACTAAACCACCAGTATTATATGTTCCTATTTCATAAGAGAGGTTTATTTTAGTTTTACTAAGTCTTTTTTTATCTTTTGTTCCACTTAAATATCTATCTATACTATCACTTCCATCTATAACCCAATATGATATAATTTGATGATATTTATCTAATAAACTTGACATAGAACTATCTTCTTGAGCATATGTTAAAAGAGGTATAAAAATTAATACTTTAAATAAATTTGATTTTTTCATAGGCGTATTATACTATAAAATTTTCTCTTGACCAAGTCGGTAGAGCGCAAAATCATATTTTAGGGGGTCTAAATTATCAAACTCTTTTAATTTTTTAGTTAGTTCTATAGATGCTTTTAAATCACAACTTTTTCTATCTAAAAGCCCTACTCTTTTTGATACATTAAATGTATGCGTATCAAGAGGCATTATTAAATCTTTTTTATCTATTTTACTCCATAGCCCCATATCTAGGTTATCTTCTCTAACCATCCAGCGAAAATACATAAAATATCTTTTATAAGTTCCAGCACCTACTATTTTTTTGGCTGGTTTTAAAAAGAAAAAGTTAAATCCATGGGTATTACTTGTATGTAAATCTCTTATTGTGCTAATTAAACTATTTAATCCATCTATTAAAGAGTTGTTTCGTTTATACCCACTATAGAGAATATTTTCTATACTATCAATATCTTTTAATCTCTTAATTGTAATAAATATATCTATAACATCTTGTGGTTTTTGAAAACGGTAGTAGTAGTTTTTAAGCTCTTTTGCAATTTTATCTTCACTTTGTTCTAAAAGCGAAAAATTCAAGCTATCTAAAAATTTAACAATTAATTTTGCATTCCCATAAGCAAAAAGCGCACAAATTAAAGAGATATACTCATCATTATAGCGCTTTGCTACTAATAGTGGGTCTGGTTTATCATAGCTTAATTCAAATTTAGTATCTCTATTTACTATCTCTTTATCTAAAAGCTCTTTTATATTTTGCAATCTAAATCACCTACATAACTAACTAAAGCTTTGAATTTACTCTATATTTATATGAAATAGCTATTAATGCAAATACTGAAGCTACTGCAAAGTATGTCCATGTTGGTATTGGCACAGGATCTCCTGCTGCGTATGAGTGCATTCCACTTAAATAGTAGTTTACACCAAAATATGTCATAATTACACTAAAATAAGCTAATACAGCTGCAACATTAAAGGCATAAATAGAGTTAAGCTTTGGAATAAATCTCATATGCACAACTGCAGCATAAACCAAAATTGTAACTGCTGCCCAAGTCTCTTTTGGATCCCATCCCCAATATCTACCCCAGCTCTCATTTGCCCAAACACCACCTAAGAAGTTACCAACTGTAACTAAAGCTAATCCTATTAAAAGGGTAATTTCATTAATTATTGTTAACTCTTTTATTGCTCTACTTATTTTTGCATCTTTATTATCCTTATTAACTATCATCAAAATTAAAACAAACATTCCAAGTAGCGCTCCTAATCCTAAAAAGCCATAACTTGCAGTAATTACTGCAACATGTATCATTAGCCAGTAAGATTTAAGTACAGGCACTAAGTTTGTAATTTGAGGATTTAGATTACTCAAAAATGCCACACCAAGGAATATTCCTGCAAGTATTGAAGTTGCTGCAAATGCCAAAGGTGAGCGCTTGGCAAACACAAAACCTGCTGCTGCAGTTGCCCATGCAATATAAAGAATTGACTCATAAGCATTTGACCAAGGAGCATGATCTGCAATATACCATCTAACAATTAATCCTACTGTATGCAAAATAAGAGTAATAATTAGTAAAAATGCTGCGATTTTTGTAATAAATTTTATATTAATTTGTGGTTTAACTATAGAGATAAATGCCATCAATAACAATACTAAACCAATAATAATATATGGTAATATTAGTTTTGTAAAAATATCAATATGATTATATCTAATCTCTGTTTCTACCTTCTCTTTTGGAGGCATAACCTTAGAGCCATAAAACTTTTGAAAATTTGAAATTATATCTAAAGCATCATTTGCTTTTTTCCAATCTCCACTATCTATTGCATCCACTGCACTTTTTAGGTAACTACTTACAATAAATTTAACAACTTGCCCCTCTTTTTGAGGGAATATTTTAATAGCATCAAGTGGATTATACCAAGTGTTATTTGGATCATTTGGTTTTGGGAAAAACTTCAAAAGTATTCCTTGGTCTGTCATATACATTACATTTAGTTTTTCATCAACTTTTATAATCTCTTTTTGATATTTACTCTGAACAGCTGGTCTTGTTGCTCTTGCTTTATTAATATCATTAGTTAATTTATAGTTACCATTATCAAAAAAATCATTAAAACTTGCATATTTAGCAGACTTTGCTAAGCCAAGTTTTTTATTTAAAAGTGGATGATCTATCTTTATCATTTTAACTTTATGGTAAATATCTGGTTGAAGAATCATACCTAGAAAAATTTGATTATAATCTAAGCCTAGAAATCCAGTTTTTGATGATATCTTTTTAACTACCTGCAAATCTAATGAATCCATAGGCTCCATTCTACCACTATTATTTTGAACAATTAAGTGTGCAAATTTTTCAGCATCTATTTTTGGAATACTCTTGATTTTCTTTATTTCATTTGGAGTTAAATTACTTGTATCTATATTTGCTGAATGTAGTGGCATATTAAAAAATAGTGCTACTATAAACATTGATGCAACTACACTCTTTTGCTCCAATTTTTTAAGC
>Ga0256828_1002388_pt1 | contig 11199 bp, 10 predicted proteins | sample CV88metaG_FD_185993 | JGI IMG/M metagenome (GOLD analysis project Ga0256828, IMG submission 185993) | Hydrothermal vent microbial communities from East Pacific Rise, Pacific Ocean - CV88 | ecosystem: Environmental > Aquatic > Marine > Hydrothermal vents | place: Pacific Ocean: East Pacific Rise... | reverse complement strand
TCACCACCCATAAGTTGACATAACTGCTTCACAATCGCTAGTCCAAGACCAGTTCCACCATACTTTCTTGTTGTTGAAGCATCTACTTGTGTAAAAGAATCAAAGAGGGTTTTTATCTTATCTCGTGGTATCCCTATCCCTGTATCTTTTACATCTATGATAAGTTTTGCTTTTGTATCATCTATAGGAAGCAGTTTTGCAGCAATAAGGATATACCCCTCACTAGTAAACTTCACGGCATTCCCTACTATATTTGTAAGTATTTGACGAATTCTTCCAGGATCTGAAGAGATCATAGTTTGCTCTATACCCACAAGATCTAAAACAATATCTACACCCTTCTCTTGAGATCTAAATGCGATAGCTTCAGCAAAATCTCCAATCTCTTTACGTATATCAAAGTTGATTTTTTCGATCTCAAGTTTTCCAGCCTCAATTTTTGAAAAATCCAAAATATCATTGATTAATGATAATAAGGCATTCGCACTGCTTTGTGCCAAATATGCTTGATGGCGTTGTGACTCATCGAGGTCTGTTTTTAGAAGTAAACCTAACATTCCTATAACACCATTCATTGGTGTTCTAATCTCATGTGACATACTTGCTAAAAATTCAGACTTTGTTTTTACACTCTCTTGTGCTATTTGGTGAGCCTCTTTAAGTTTAATCTCATCTCTACTGATCACCTCTATCATTTTATTGAAAAAGTTTGCGAGTTGCCCTATTTCATCTTTAGTCTCCACTTCAGCAACAATATCGCGTTTACCATTAGCAAACTTTATAGCAGTACGAGAAAGATTTTCGATTGGTTTTACTATATGTCGAGAGATAAGTAGCGCTATAACAGTTACAATAAAGCCTGTGAAAAAAAAGATAAACAAAGACTCCTCTACAACTTTTTTTGTAATAACATGTACTTTATTCACCTCAATTTCACTAATAAGTCCCCACTGTACACCAAGAATATTTATATTTTTATGAATTCCATATACAGCTACACCAAAAGGATTTGTATAGGTTAAAATAGTCTCTTTATGTTCCATAGGCTCACGAGTTGACTGACAATCTCGTTTCCACTCCTGATATTGGAGTGTATCAATTTTAAGTTTTAAAATCTCATCCTTTGAGTTTATTGCACTACGTAAATAACCATCTTTTCCTACTAAATAATTTGTAAATAATTTTTCCTCAGAGGCGCTTTCAAAGAGTTTATAAATTCTATCCAAACGAATTTGTATTGCATAAACTCCAATCCTTTTTCCCCGTTTATTTATCAAAGGTGCTGTTATAAAACCAGCTATAATTCCTGAAGAAGGTCCATAAAGTTCTAAATCAGAAAAATGCATCAAATCATCTTCTATTGTTTGTCTATAAGCATGAGAAAATTTTGTTTTTGCATATTTGCCATCAAGTAAATTTGTCCCTAAGTCATCCTCTTCCTCAACTGTATAGAGAATATTTCCTTTTGTATCGATCAAAAAAATATCATATATATAATCATAATGACTTTTTAATGTAAGCATATCATCTTCCATCTGATTTACAATTTCCAAGTAACTCTTTGTTTGTATAAACTCTTTAAGAGGAAGATTTTCTTGATTGAATGTTGTTTTAAGTAAGCGCAAAAAGTCCACATTTTTTTCCACTTGAGACCAGTTAGAAACATCAATTTCTCTATAATAAAACCAATTTTTTAAAAACTTTTTTTGAAGGGCAAGTGTTTCTTGAAGAGTTTTATAAGTATCTTCTTTAATATTTTGTGTTGTTGATTCATTGTTAATATACATCACAGTAATTAAAGGGATTAAGGACAATGCCAAAAACCAAAATAGAAGTCTAGTACTCAGTGACTGGTACCATGATACCTTCTCTGTTTTTTTATTTTTTTGCATCTGCACTTCCTATTTTGTATTTACACTATATCTACCAGAACCAAAAAGAAAAACTAAAAGAGACATAATCATAAAGAGTAATGGCGTTTCATATGAAAGTCCACCAAACTTAGATAAAGAGTAAGAAAAGCCATAAGCCAAATAGATAGCCATAAGCATATTGAACATTAAGAGAAGCGATGCCACCCTCGCATATAAACCTAAAATAATAAATATAGGCACAAGTAACTCTCCAACATAAACACCATAAGCCAAAAAACTCGGTAAGCCAGCATGGTTTAACATCGCTTCAATCCCATCTACACCATAGATAAGTTTATGAATCCCATGAAAAAGTATAAGTACCCCCAAAGAGATTCTTAAAAGTAGTTTTGCAATGTCATTATTTTGCAGCAAAATTGTCTCCAACTATTTTAATCTCTCTTTGTGGAAAAGGTATAGTAATTTTTTGTTCTCTAAGATAGTTTAAGACCTCAAGATTGATCTCATACTGTGATTTAAAAAAACTTGATGTTGGGACCCAGTATCTATACCCTATATCTATAGAACTATTGTTAAACTTCTCTATCCCCACTATCGCTGCTGTATTACTTACATTTTCATTAGCATTTATAATTTTTTTAATACCCTCTATAACAACAGGTATCTCACTATCGTATGCGACCCCTACACTTCCCTCTACTATTCTGTATTGAAAAGAGTTTACAAGAACATCCCCAATCATGTACTTATTTGGTATCGTAATCTGCTCACCATCCTCATTTCTTAATACCGTATATGCGAGCTTAATCTCTTCAACCTCTCCATATACTTCATGCACAGTGATAGTATCACCTATCTTAAAAGGCTTTGTTATAACGAGAATGATTCCTGCTGCAAAGTTTGATACACTCCCTTGAAGGGCTAAACCTGCAGTTAAAGAAAGAGCACCTAAAGCAGCAATAAATGGTGCTATGGAGATTCCCAGTTTTCCTAGAGCCATAATCCCCATCATTGCAATGATTAAGAATCGAACTAAATTTGCAGTAAAACCACTAAGTGTTTCATCTATATTATATTTTATAAGAAGATTAAATAGAAATGTTCTTACATATTTTGAAGCAACAATTCCTATTGTAAATACAATAACTGCCCCAAGAATCTGAAACGAGTAATTTGTTATAAACTCAATGATAATTTCATAAAACTTATTGACTTCTGCTAACTGATCATCCATAGCTATTCCTCTTTTTTAAACTTACAACTACCTACACTAATCACCTTAGAGTTTTTTATAGCCTCTTTTATATATAAAAGTGTTCCAGCAGGATCAGCATCACCCACCTCTTCTTCTATAATTTTTAAAAGGTCTTTCTCCTGAGTTGTTGTCCATACTTTTTCATAATTGTATTGTGTCTGAATTTTCATAGTAATATGATAGCGAAAAGTTCATAATTTGAATATATAATCTTCTTTAGGATACTTTTAGATATACTTATTGCACATAAATATTGTAAAAGGATTTTTAATGTTAAACAAAAGCTTCAAGCTTCTCATAAGTGTCATAGTTATTTTTTCATTCTCCTCTCTCCTTGGAGCAGACCTCACTAAAGAACAGATCAATCAAGTATTACAAGAGGCTTATACAAAATACAAAGGCGATGTTGGAGGAAAAAATGCCGACTATATCAAAGCCCTTGATATAGTTGATCCAAATATCTTTGGTATTACCATAGTAGATAAAGATGGTAGTGTATATGAAATAGGAGATACGAAACAACTTGTTTCTATTCAGTCCATCTCTAAAGTTTTTACAGCTGCTCTTGTTATGAGTGAAAAAGGCTCTAAATTTGTTCAAGAAAAGATAGGTGTAAACGCCACGGGTGCTGCTTTTAACTCTATAATAGCCATAGAGCAACATGGAGGAAGTGCTTCAAATCCTTTTGTAAATGCTGGTGCTATCCAAAGTACATCTTGGGTAAGTGCTAAAGACTCTCAAGAGCGATGGAGAAAGATCTCAGCAAATATGTCTGCTTATGCTGGACGTAATTTAAAGCTTAACAAAGCAGTATACGATTCTGAGGTAAACGACAACAAAAGAAATCAGGCAATTAGTAAACTTCTTGATGCTTATGGAAGAATGGGAAGTGACCCTCTTAAAGCAACAACAGTTTACACAAAACAGTGTTCTATAAATGTTTCTTCACACGATTTAGCTGTTATGGCTTCAACCATTGCCAATCATGGTGTCAATCCTGTTACAAAATCAAGAGTTATTGCTGCAAAATATACACCAAAGATTATGGCAATCATGGCAACAGCTGGTCTTTATGACAATGCTGGCGATTGGTTATATGATACAGGTGCCCCAGCAAAATCAGGTGTTGGCGGTGGTATCATAGCGATTATTCCTGGTGAATTTGGTATAGCAGTTGTTTCTCCACCACTTGATACTTATGGCAATAGTGTTCGAGCACAACTAGCAATAAAATATATAATCAATAAACTCCATCTCAACCCATATGCACAATAAAAAAGGATAAAGATGAAAAAAATAATATACTCATTTGTTTCACTAGCCTTATTGTCATCTTCACTTATGGCTGAGATTCTAGAAGGATGGGAAATATCTGGAGATATTCGTGCAGGATGGATACAGTATGATTATAAAAATAAACCAATTCACATAGACATCAATGGCAATATAATCGCTACAAATCCCAATGCAAATAAAGGGCATATAGATTCACAAGGTATCTATACAATGCCAAAGCTCTCTATTAGCAGCCCAAAAAGTAATGCTATTCGTGCTAAGGTTACCTTAGCAGGTGCTACTGATTTTGGGATTAATGATGAAAAATATGAAAGTCGTACTTTTGTCTTTGATCCAAATAAACGAGAATCTTTTTTAATTCTTCAAGAGGTTTATCTTTCTTATGTAGATAAAGAGAATAAGCTTCTTATTGGTCGAGAAGAGCTCTCAACTCCAATGATTGACACAGATGACTACTATATGCTGGCAAATAGTTTTGAACTTGCTTATTATACAAACAGTTCTATAAAAAATTTAAATCTAACTGCAGGTTATTTTCATAAGATGGCTGGTGTTTGGGATAGTGCAACTGATGGAACAACATTTCATAGTATGAGTGATGCCTCTTTTATTGATAGTGCGGATAAACAAAAGATAGGCAATAAAGGTATCTACTTCGCTGCTTTAGAGTACAATGATAATAAACATCATAATTTACAGGTTTGGAACTATTATGGGCAAGATATGTATAACACACTTTTTATCCAATATGATTTTACAAGTTCATTAGGAGATTTCAACTACGATATTGGCATACAGCTTATCAACTTTAAAGAGGTGGGTTATCTTGCTACTGCTGCAGCTGCAACCAAGATTGACTATACTTTATATAGTGCCCGATTTGATGGGAAATTTTCTAATGGCATCGACTTTGCCACAGGTATCAGTAAATATAGTAATGGCGAAGGTCAAGGTGCTACACTTGGTGCATTTGGTGGTTACCCATACTTTGCAAATGGTATGATTTTTCACTTCTTTGAAGCGGGAAGTCTCCAGAATGCTGCTTCATATAAAGCTCAGATTGCTTATAACTTTTCAAAAATTGGCATTGATAATCTCTCCTTAGCATATAGATACACTTACTTTAATTTAGATAGTTTTCACTCTCAAAATACAAATACAAGCCCACAAAATAGTATGGCTCTTAATGGTGTTCGTCTTACTTATGGAGATGAAAGCGGTGTTTATTTTACTGGCACATATGAGGATGTAGATCTAGACAATGAACCAAATAGTTTTTCCTTACGTCTCATAGGTGGTTATAAGTTCTAATTATTTTATGATATAATTAGCTTATATTAACTATAAGTGAGTCTATTATGCTAAAACTTTTTTTACATACTACTGATACTTTTTTGTGTAACAGAGTCAAAAATATATTTGAAAAGGTAGAGTCTTCTTATAATAGAAAAGACTCTAATGTGGATGTTCTCCTTGAACTAGAAAAGCTTCAAGAAAATCCTCTAGGATGTACTATTGGCAATAAAGATGCATTTGAAAACAGTGTGAAAATGAAGATTAAACTCATTGTTGGTTTTTTCTTTGTACTTATCCCTCTTTTAGGGTTTGGTGTCTTAGCACATCTTTCCCATTTAGATTATGCATACTCTGTGCTTATGACCTTAGGTGTTGCATTTTTTGTATCTATGAGACTTGAAAACATCGTCAAAAGATATGCACAAACACGTAACCTTCAAACAGCTTACTAAGTCTTTTTAGTCCCTTTAGATACTTTGCAAGAGTCTTTTATACTCTTGCATTTTTTGAGCCTTTTTCTCTTCAATGTTTACAACAGAACCTATAAACCAATCTAGCTTTTTTAAGTTTTTTACAAAAATAATCTCTTTTTGTCCACTGACACTATTTGTAGTTGTTAAAAAACCTTCCCCGTGATGTCTCACCTTTTGGATCTCTTCTAAGACTATAGATCTTGTATCCTTATCTACATACTCTACAAGTGAACTATCCCCAAGTTCTTGGTTTCCTAGAAGAATTGCATTTGCATTATAATCACTTATGAAAATATCACTATCTTTAAAGAGCTCAATAATCTCTTTTTTTATACTCTTAGGGGCTGTATATTTTTGTACAACTTCTATTGTTTTATATGCTTTTTCTACCTTGAGCGCTAATCTCTCTTTTTCTTGCTTCTCAAAAGATTCCATCTCTTTTTTAATAGAGAGTTGCATACTTTTTTTAAACTTCTCTTGTAATTTTTGAGTTAAAAGCTCTTTTTCTTGTTTTTGTTGTTTTTCCTGTAGAAGTTTATAAGCTTGCAATTTCTCCTCATAAACAAAACCTAAAATAAGAGCAGTAAGAAGACTCGAAATAAGAGCTAAAAAAACAATGACATAAAGTATCTTTTTATCTATCTGCTTCATTACTCACTCTCTTGATCTTGTGAGCGAAGTGCTATCTGTTTTTTTAGCTTGAGTCCAAGTTTTTGCATATTTTCAGCTCGTTTAATCACATTCCCATTGCCGGAGCTCAATCTTCCCATAGCTGTATCATAAGATTTTTTTGTATTATCTAAGAGTGTTCCTATTTTATTCATCTCATCAACAAAGAGTGCTAATTTATGGAGCATCGCTTCCCCCTCATCGGCTATCTTTTTGGCATGTTCCTCTTGGCGTTGTGTTCTCCATATATGCTCTATCGTTCGAAGAGTCACCAATAAGGTAGATGGTGAAACCACCAAAATATTACTCTCATAGGCTCGTTTAAAAAACTCCCCATCATGCTCAAGTGCCAATAAAAATGCACCCTCTATAGGCATAAAAAGAAGGACAAAATCAAGTGTTCTTACACCTTCTAGTTTCTCATACTTCTTCTCACTTAAACCTTTAATATGTGAAGAGATACTTCCTATATGTTCTTTTAAGGCTTTTTGTTTTTCCACTTCATCTTCACTACTCATAAATTTCTCATAAGCAACGAGTGACACCTTCGAATCTATAATGATGTCGCGTTCTCTTGGCATGTGGATAATCACATCGGGTCTATAGCTTCTCCCCTCTTCAGACTTGAGTGTAGCCTGAAGTTCATACTCAATCCCTTCACGAAGTCCAGACTGTTCTAATATATTTTCTAAAACAATCTCACCCCAGTTTCCTTGTGTTTTATTTTCACCCTTGAGTGCATGGGTAAGATTGATGGCATCCTGTGAGAGTTGTGCATTCATCTGTTGTAAACGAGAGAGTTCATCTTTGAGCAAGTGTCTATCTTTAAGCTCTGTTTGAAATTGCTCCTGTGTTTGTTTTGCAAAACTTGTAATTTGTTCTCGAAAGGGTTTGAGTAAAAGTTCGAGTTGTTCTTTGTTTGAGCTATTTAAACTTTTTGATTTCTCTTCAAATATCTGGCTTGAGAGAAGTTTAAACTCCTTAGAGAGTTCCTCTTTTGCCTCTTGCAAAATGATAAGTTTCTCACTAGAGGATTTAATCTCCTCTTCATAACGAGTATGTAGTACGGCAAGTTGTAACTCTAAGTCAGATTTCTCTTTGAGTAGATCCTCTTTAAGCTCTTGTTGCTCATGTTCTAATGCTTTATATCTTCCTCTTTCATTAAGATAGAAAAATAGGATCACTAAAAACAGTACAAATAAAACAGCAGATACAATAACAAATAGATTTTCTGGCATAAAAATTCCTCAAATATTTTAAGATATTATACTCAATTTGTGTGTGTGAATGATAAATATGACATTTTGTCAAATCATAGCATTAAGTAGCACTCTAAACTTAAGTAAATAAAAATAGAATAGACTTTAAATTAAACTTAGAAATATTTGGGTATAATTCCATTCACATTTCAGGGAGAAGGTTATTTTTGCTTTTGGAGCAATCTTGTATCTACTCCTTGGTTAAAGGATAATGATGCAAGAAAATGCACAAACAGAAAAACAAGTAGAAACAGTAGTAGAAGAAAAAATCGTAACTTTTGATGAGTTAGGTTTAAAACCAGAGATACTTAAAAGTATTAAATTTGCAGGTTTTACTGCACCTTCCCCTATTCAAGAACAAGCAATCCCATTAGTTATTGATGGTCGTGACATGGTTGGTCAAGCACACACAGGTACAGGTAAAACTGCTGCTTTTGCACTTCCAGCTCTTCATAACATGAAACTTGATGGTTCAGTAGAACTTTTAGTTATCACACCAACTCGTGAACTTGCTACACAAGTAAGTGATGAGATCTTTAAATATGGTCGTAACTTGGGTGTTAAAACTGTAACAGTTTATGGTGGTAGCTCATATAAACGCCAACTAGACCTTATAGCTCGTGGTGCTTCAGTTGTTGTTGCAACACCAGGACGTCTTTTAGACATCTTAAAGAAAAATATGCTTGACAACTTTGCACCAAGTATGGTTGTACTAGATGAAGCAGATGAGATGCTTGATATGGGTTTCTTAGATGATATCAACGAGATCTTTACTTACTTACCAAGTAATCGTCAAACACTTCTATTCTCAGCTACTATGCCTCAGCCAATTAAAACACTTGCAAGTAGAATCTTACAAAATCCAGAGTTTATCTCTATCACTAAAGGTGAAACTACAAACTCTGATATTGAACAACTTTATTATGTAATTGATGAGCATGAACGCGACGATGCAATCATCCGTCTTATGGACTCAGAAACTACTAAAAAATCAGTTGTATTTTGTAGAACAAAATCTGAAGTAGATCGTCTTAGTAATGTTCTTAGCAATGCTGGTTATTTAGCAAATGGTCTTCATGGAGATATGGAGCAACGCCAACGTGAAACAGTAATTAAAGGGTTTAAATCAAACTCTGTTAAAGTACTTGTTGCAACAGATGTTGCTGCTCGTGGTATCCATGTAGACAACATCAGCCATGTATTTAACTACCATATCCCTTTTGATCCTGAGTCTTATGTTCACCGTATTGGTAGAACTGGTCGTGCAGGTACTAAAGGGAAAGCTATCACTTTACTTACTCCTTTAGAGTTTAAAGAGCTTCAACGTATCAAACAAAAAGTTGGTACTTCAATGGCTCATGCATTTGTACCGAGTAAAACAGATCTAAGAAGTAGTACTATAGACAATATGGTACAAGCTATTGAAGATCATAAAATCTATGATGAAGCACATAAACTTCTTGATCGTCTTAAAGAAGATATAGATGAAGAAACTATTATGTACAAACTTATCTCTATGATTTTAGATAAACAAGATATCCAAGGGCCAAGTAATATTGGTATCCCTGAAGATAAACTTGATGCTATTTTAGCTCGTGCTGCACAACGTGGTGGAAACCGTGGTCGTGGCCGTGGAAGAAGTGGTGGTGGTTACCGTGGTAACAACAACCGTAACCGTTCAGGTGGTGGCGGAAGCCGTAGTGGAAGCCGTGATGGTGGAGGTTACCGTGGTAGCCGTAGCCGTTCAGGTGGAAGTTCTAACCGCAATAGAGACTAATCTAGGCTCTTATAATTACTAGATTATTCCCATACTCTGTATGGGAACCCCTCAACTCTTCATCATCTACTCTTACATTTTAATATCAACTATTTATGATAAAATACATCCATAAAGGATATATTATGCATCTACTTATCTATGAAGACCACGAAATATATATAGAAAAAGAGGAGAGTGAGATCCCTTGGCTTAAAATATTTACAAAAGAACCCTATAAAGAGTTAGGTGATCTTCCTAAAGATTTGCGCATGAGATTATGGGAAGTGTATGATATCATCGAAGAGGAGATGAAGCTTTACTATAAGCCTGACAAGATCAATATGGCTTCATTTGCAAATATGCTTCCTCGTGTGCATATCCATGTAATGGCAAGATTTAAAGAGGACAGTTACTTTCCGAACCCTATGTGGGGAGAAAAAAAACGTGATGGTAGATTTTTATTACCAGATGAGAAAAAATTTCATAAGAGAATTTTTGAGGCTTTACAAAAAGTGAAGTAGGAAAAGTCCAACGAAAAAGTTGGACAAGTTATTATTTTATTGGTGAAAAAGGAACGAGCGCAGATCCCCAAGTAAGACCTCCACCAAAAGCATCGAGTAGCATCATCTCACCCGCTTGAAGACGACCAGATTCATAGATATCATTGATAGCCATAGGGATAGAAGCACCAGATGTATTACCATATTTGGCAACTGTTACGATCACTTGTTCTTCTCTCATCTTTAATGCATCACCTACCGCTTTAATAATACGATAGTTTGCCTGATGTGGAACAAAGTGTTTAATAGATTCAGATGAGATATTATTCTCAGCTAAGATCTCTTTTACATCTTTTGTTAAAGTACGAACGGCAACCTTAAAAGTTTCATTCCCCTTCATCTGCATAAAACAACCATCTGCTTCTTGATTTAAAGAATCATGAGCAGAACCACTTCCACCATTTGGTGTCATTAGTAAGTCTGCATACTCACCATCTGCACCTGTATGAACATCAAGTATCGCTTCTTCTTTATTTTCCGTAGCAGAGATTACAGCAGCACCGGCACCATCACCAAAAAGTATACAAGTTCCACGATCATTATAGTCTGTAATAGCAGAAAGTTTTTCAGCACCAATGATGAGTACATTTTTTTTCATACCAGACTCTATGAAAGCCTTCGCAATAGAAAGGACATAGATAAAACCTGTACATGCAGCTGAAATGTCAAATGCTGTAACATTTTTAATCCCAAGTTTTGTAGAGATTATAGTTGCTGTTGATGGCATACAGAAGTAATCAGGTGATATTGTTGCACAT
>Ga0256828_1002387_pt1 | contig 11201 bp, 9 predicted proteins | sample CV88metaG_FD_185993 | JGI IMG/M metagenome (GOLD analysis project Ga0256828, IMG submission 185993) | Hydrothermal vent microbial communities from East Pacific Rise, Pacific Ocean - CV88 | ecosystem: Environmental > Aquatic > Marine > Hydrothermal vents | place: Pacific Ocean: East Pacific Rise... | reverse complement strand
TAGTATTGGAAAAACAAAAAATCGGTTTAATTATAAATGTAATGCTAATTCTTACAACATTAAGTGTTTTTTTATTTGTATATATGTTTAATATTGAAATTGAACAATTTATGTGGTTGTTGTCAATTGTACTCTTTTTATTAAATATGAGTATAATTTATATTTATTATATTCTTATTAAAAAGGAAAAAAAATTTGAATCAAAGGATTTGTTATGAAAATTTTAATTGTTGCATATCATTTTTATCCAGATGTTACACCTAGATCTTTCCGTGCTTTTGAACTAGTTAAGGAATTAGGAAGAGAAGGACATGATGTTAAAGTTCTTTTACCAAAAAGTGATTTTAATTTTCAAGAAATATGTAAGAAATATAATTTTTCCATTGATTTTGTAGATTATTATAAAACATTGCAAAACTCTTTAGAAACAAAAAATAAAATAAAGAATAATTCAAATTTTATAAATATCAATATTATGAAAGTTATAAAAAATTTTTATTATTGTATATTTCCATCTGGAAGAGCAACTCAATTTTATTTTTATGCAGTTTATAAAAAACTAATACATTATAATGAACATTTCGATATGATCATTTCCATTGCTACTCCATATGATACACATATGGGAATTGCACTTGCTATGTTGAAAAAGAAAAATCTGTTTCAATCTGGAGTTAAAGTTGCAGATTATGGTGATCCATTATATAAAAATCCAGCTTTGCCTAGTTGTTTTTTATATTATTGGATAGATAAGTTTATTTCTTCCAAGTTTGATTATGTTACTGTTCCAACAGAAACAGCTATTTCTATTTTTGAAACTTTTAAAAATAAAAAAAATATTAAACTAATACCTCAAGGTTTTGATTTTAGTAATGTAAAACGTGCTGAATATGTAAAGAATAAAACTATAACATTTGCTTATGCTGGAATTTTTTATGAAGATATACGAAATCCTAAACCTTTATTGGATTTTTTGTTGTCTCTAGATAGAAAAGGAATTGATTTTAGATTTGTAATATATACAAAGATTAATAATATAAATAATATGAATTTATTAAATAAATACCAAAATGAATTGAAAAAAAAATTATGTATTAATGCTTCTATACCAAGAGAAGATGTTATTTATGAATTAAGTAAAATGGATTTTTTAATCAATATAGATAATCTATCAGAATCACAAACGCCAAGTAAATTAATTGATTACGCTTTAACAAAAAGACCAATATTTAGTTTTAATCAATTGAATTTTTCAGATACAAAGTTTATGAATTTTATAAATGCACAATATTCTGATTCAACAGTAATAGATTTAGATAAATTTGATATTAAAAAAATTAGTAATCAATTTGTACAATTAGGAAAAAAACTAAATGATGACAAATAAAGTTATAATAAATGAATTTTATATCATAAAAGTCATTTTCTTATATTTGAGTTTATTTCTACTATTTTATAGTGAACCACTTTTGATTTTTGGAATTAAGATAGCTGTTATTTGGAAAGTATTGTTATTATGTATAATGCTTCCTGTCGTAATTAACTATCTAATTGAGCATAAAAAGGTTGAACTCTTTATCATATTGGCGTTATTATTATCGTTAAAAATGTCTATTAATCTTTCCTCCTCTTTAGAATATTTTAATACAACAGCTTCAATTGTTGTCAAAAATATGATGTTTCCAGTAATGTTTCTTTATTTAAGTTTAAAAATGAATAAATATCAATTGATCTTTTTAGTAAAACATTTTGCAATTTTTACAATTATTTCTTTTATACCTTTTATGTTACATTTAGTTCAACCTTTTTCACAGGGTTATAATTTAAGTACTTTTGGAGGTAAAAATATTTTTGGATTAACAGGTGTTTTTATGGGAGCACATCCTGCATCAGAATCTATAGCATTTATGTTAATTGTTTTATATTATTTTTATCAAAATGCAAAGAAAATATTTTTTAAATACTTATATATTGGGCTTTTGCTCTTAGGTGTATATGAGATTATATTAACATATGCACGTTCAGGATTAGTAATTGCCGCTATAGGTATATTTTATTTATGGTTAAAAGAAAAAGGTAAAAAAAAGTTTTATACATTATTCCTTTTAGTTATTCCAATTATTATTGGAAGTGTATATATCTATCAAACGAACAAAGTTTTTAAAATGAGAATAGAAGATAAAACTATTTATAAACAACAAGAACTTGGTTCAGGTAGGTTTGAAATAGCATCTAATGCTTTATCAAATTGGAGTTCAGATGGAATTACAGCAATTATAATAGGTTTAGGTTATGATTATGGCGTAGAAAAAATGAAAAAGTCAATTCATAACGAAATTTTTGCCCATAATAATTTTGTACAAGTTTTACAACAAGAAGGTATAATAGGATTTGTACTTTTTATACTTTTTTTATATTATTTATATAAATACATACAGTTTTATAAAACAAGCAAATATTATAATGTAAGTATGGCCTTATTTTTAGGATTAATTATAGAGATGTTACTACAAGGTAATTTTTTATTTCATATGTATTTAGCACTTGTCATTTTTTTAATTTTACTTAAAAAAAATACAAGTTTGCTGAACACAAACTAATTCTATAAAAGTGACTAAATAATTCTATTGGGAACATACTAGATACTCATTCAATAGGATTAGTTTAGTTTATTGTAAAGTAATAAAACTATATGTTATAATTTAATATCAAAGATTGTAAATCTCTTATATTGTAGGAGGTTGTTAATTATATATAGTGTTTTGTTTAAGGGGAAAAGTTTTATGCAAAAAAATAGAGTAGATATATTAAATTGTCCAATAGATACACTTACAATGGAAGAAACAATAAAAGTTATTGATAATTCTATAAGAAACAATACTCATCTTCACCATGTTGTAGTAAATGTGGCTAAGCTTGTTAATATGCAAGAGGATAAAGAGTTATATAACTCAGTTGTTAGTAGTGATATTATAAATCCTGATGGACAAGCTGTGGTATGGGCAAGTAGACTTTTGTGCAATTCTCATTTAAAAGAACGAGTGGCAGGAATTGATTTAATGCAAAATTTAGTTAAACTAGCTTCGGAAAGGCATTATAAAATATTTTTCTTTGGGGGAAAAGAAGAAGTTGTCAAAGGTGTGGTTTCTAAGTATTCTAAAATATATGGTGAAAAAATTATTGCTGGTTATAGAAATGGTTATTATAATCACAATGAAGAAGAATCAATTGCAAAACAAATTGCAAATAGTCGAGCTGATATTTTATTTGTTGCAATTAGTTCACCTAAAAAAGAAATTTTTTTAAAAAAATATAAAAAAATAATAAATACTTCTTTTATAATGGGGGTAGGTGGAAGTTTTGATGTTGTATCGGGCCATGTGAATCGCGCTCCTTATTGGATGCAAAAATATGGACTTGAATGGTTATATAGATTATTACAGGAACCAAGAAGAATGTGGAAGAGATATTTATATACAAATAGTAAGTTTTTATATTTAGTTTTTAAAGAAAAATTATTTACTCACTAATTAAATGTAATAACATTATTCAGATAGTTGTTTTTAGAGGTATCAATTTATGCAGTAATTTGATCATAGAATATTTTAGAGATAGTTTTATTAGCAAGTACTTTGCGAGGGTTCATTAATAATATCTAACTAAAAAATAATTTTTAATATTTATTAAATAAATTATGTTATTTTTTGATATAATACTTTTTAAAGTTGGAGAATCGAAGGGGAGGATATAATGTATGCAGAATAGACGAAGGAGACGTGCTCCTAAGAATTTTAATGAGAGGGTGTCAAATATTATTCTTTTTTTATGTGATATAGTAGGTATATTGTTTTCTTTATATATTGGTTATGAATTATCTCGTTTTGGGCTTTCTATATATGGTGATGGTAGTTCAACTGCATTAGGATCTTTAATGGGATTGATGCCTCTATATGTTTTAATATTGGCAGTTTTTTTATATGAAGGCATATATACCCATCGATATGATTTTTGGCAAGAAAGTAGAATAATCCTGAAAGCTTTAAGTTTTAGTTTTCTTATAATTATAGCATATTTAGTTTTTCAACAAACTGCTAGTACTTATTCAAGAACACTTATTGTTGTGTCTTTTTTTATAATGATTTTTGTCATACCAATAATAAAATTAATTGTAAAAAATGTATTATTTAAAATTGGACTATGGAAAAGTGGGGTGAAAGTTTTAAGTGAAAATGCATATCTACAAGAAGAAATTTTTAGTAATTCATATTTGGGATATATAAAATCAAAGCGAGCAACTGCTGATATAGTTTTTATTGATTCACATTTGAAAAATTCAGATGTGATAGAGGAACAATTAGAAAAAGAAATTCATTTAAGAAGTAAAGTTATGTTTATTCCTTCCGTGCAAAATTATTTGTTTGACTCGTCAGATATATTTGAGTTAACAAATATTCGTGTAAATCTTGTTGTCTTACAAAATAGACTTGATAGTAAGTTTAGAATGTTAATAAACATATTGTATAACTATCTGTTAGCTTTAATTATTTTACCTTTTGTGTTACCAGTGATTGGAGTAATAGTTATCTTAATTAAATTAGATTCAAAGGGACCTGTCTTTTTTCGACAAGAAAGATTAGGACTTAATGGAAAACAATTTAGTGTATTTAAGTTTCGAACTATGTATATTAATGGTGATGAGCTATTAAAATCGTATTTAAAGGAACATCCAGAAGAAATAGATAATTATGATATTTTTCATAAATATAAAAATGATCCAAGAATTACAAAACTTGGTTTTATATTGCGTGCTACTTCATTGGATGAACTTGCGCAAATTTTTAATGTTCTTAAAGGTGAAATGAATTTTGTAGGCCCACGACCATATATGTTAAGTGAAAGAAAGAAGATAAGTGAAAAATATGAAGAAGTAATTTTGAAAGTTAAGCCAGGAATCACAGGTTTATGGCAAGTGAGTGGTAGAAATGAACTTACATTTCAAGAACGTTTAGATTTGGATAAATGGTATGTGCAAAATTGGGCATTATGGAGAGATATTGTAATTTTATTTAAAACTGTAAAGGTCGTTTTAAATAAAGTAGGTGCTAAATAAATTCATTAAAATGAGTTTAGAATAATATTGACAAAGGGATTGAAGTAAAGCAGTGTTTTAAGCTTCAAACTTTTTGAAACTAGATTAAAAAAGACACAAGGAAAATAGGTGAACAAAAGAGTATTGTTGGTATTTGGTACAAGACCAGAGGCTATAAAAATGGCACCACTTGTCAAAGCATTTCAGACAGATGAGTATTTTGAAGCAAAAGTTTGTGTGACGGCACAACATAGAGAGATGTTAGATCAAGTATTGGATATGTTTGACATTACTCCTGAATATGATTTAAATCTGATGAAACCGGGTCAAGATTTGTATGATATTACGGCAAATGTTCTTTTGGGAATGAAAGATGTACTTTTAGACTTTATGCCAGATATTGTTTTAGTTCATGGTGATACGACAACAACAAGTGCAACTTCTCTTTCAGCATTTTATCAAAAGATAAGAGTAGGACATGTTGAAGCAGGCTTACGTACACATGATCTTTACAGTCCATGGCCGGAAGAGGCAAACAGGCAAATAACAGGTGTATTGGCAAATTATCATTTTGCACCGACAGTTACAAGTCAAGATAATTTATTAGTAGAGAATAAAGCCAAAGAAAATATTCTTGTAACTGGAAATACTGTAATTGACGCACTTTTTTTAGCTTTACAAAAGATAGAAGAGAATATTGAACTGAAACAGAATATAATAGATAGTATATCTTGTCAATATAAAATAGATGAAAAGAGAAAACTTATATTGGTAACTGGACACAGACGAGAAAACTTTGGACAGGGCTTTATAAATATATGTGAATCATTGAAATCTCTTGCCTTGGCAAATCCAGATGTAGATATAGTCTATCCTGTACATTTAAACCCTAATGTCCAAAAACCTGTAAAAGAGATTCTTTCAAATGTTTCAAATGTTCATCTTATCAACCCTTTGCAATATGAAGCATTTATCTATTTGATGAATATTTCATATTTTATCATCACTGATAGTGGTGGAGTACAAGAAGAGGCTCCAAGTCTTGGCAAACCGGTACTCGTTATGAGAGATACTACAGAGAGACCGGAAGCCCTTGAAGCAGGAACAGTAAAACTTGTAGGAACTGATCCTAAAATAATTATAAAAGAGGCCCAAAGACTTTTGGATGATACACAAGAGTATGAAAAAATGAGTAGAGCACATAATCCATATGGTGATGGCAAAGCATGTGAGAGAATAGTAAACTTTATAAAGGATGAGAAGTAATGAATCAAAATAAAACAGTATGTGTAGTAGGATTAGGTTATATTGGCTTACCGACAGGAGCTCTTTTAGCAAGTAGAAATTATAAAGTTCATGGTGTCGATGTAGTACAAAGTACAGTTGACACTATTAATCGTGGTGAAATTCACATTGTTGAACCTGAACTTGATGCATTTGTACGTTCAGCTGTAAATTCTGGCAATTTAAAAGCAGATACAAAGCCTACTGAAGCTGATGTGTTTATAATTGCTGTTCCTACACCTTTTCATGATGGCTATGTTCCAAATATCGACTATGTTGTCAGTGCAACAAAAGCTATCGCTTCTTATGTAAAAGAGGGAAATATAGTTATTTTAGAATCAACTTCACCAGTTGGTACTACACATAAAATAGAAGAGGTTCTAAAAGAAGAAGGTGTAGATACTTCTAAAATTTATATAGCGCATTGCCCGGAGAGAGTTCTTCCTGGACATATTATGAGAGAACTTGTTGAAAACGATAGAATAGTTGGTGGAATTACACCTGAAGCGACAGAGGCAACAGTAGCATTTTATGAAACATTTGTGCATGGAGCAGTACTGAAAACTGATGCTAAAACAGCGGAGATGGCGAAGTTAACTGAAAATAGTTATCGCGATGTCAATATTGCTTTTGCAAATGAATTAAGTATACTTTGTGATAAGTTTGGGATCAATGAGTGGGAACTCATAGAACTTGCAAACCGTCATCCTCGTGTAAATATTTTACAACCAGGTGTTGGTGTAGGTGGACACTGTATAGCAGTTGACCCATGGTTTATCGTCCATGCCGGTGGTGAAGATGCGAAGATCATCCGTACAGCTAGGGAAGTAAATACCTATAAAACAGAGTGGGCGATTGAAAAGATAAAAAATGCAGCTTTAAAGTTTGAAAATGAAAATGGAACAAAAGCAAAAGTAGCATGTATGGGTCTTGCGTTTAAACCAGATATAGATGACCTAAGAGAGTCTCCTGCACTTTATGTGACTAGAAGGTTAAAAGCAGATGGACTTCATACTTTGGTTGTTGAACCAAACATCAAATCTCATCCAGAATTTGAAATTATTTCTGATGCAGAAGCGATAGAAGAAGCTGATATTGTAGTATACCTTGTAGCTCATAAGCAATTTAAAGGGATTCGTATATTTGGAAAAGTAGTTTTAGATTTTTGTGGGATAAATAAGTAAGTAAAATTGTGAATATAAAATTTTAAAAAGAAGAAGTATAGATAATGAATTTAAATAAGTGTAGTCTGTTTTTTACAATGAGATCGATATTTCGAGAAATTATCCGTGGACATGTTTTTAGACAATACTACTATATGCAAATTAAAAAGAATGAATTTTCTAAGAATAACTTAGATATATATGTGAAAAAACGTTTGGAGAAGATAAAAAAATCATTAAATATGGGAGAGACGATTGAAGATATTGAAGATTTTATATTTAAATTTTCACCTATAGATAAATTAGATGTAATTTCTAATTATCTAGCATTCTTTAGTAATAAGTCGTCAAAGTTTATATATCATTATGGAACTACTAGTGGAACTAGCGGCACACCTTTAAAAATCAAACAGTCATTAGAATCAGTACAGTTAGAGGAAGCTTTTTCTTATAGACAAAGAAAGTGGACAGGATATTCATTGTTTGATAGGGTTGCGTGGATTCGAGGGGATAAGATTGTCCCAGTTAGCCAATCTACTCCCCCTTATTGGTGTCGAGACTATTTTATGAACAAGTTATTGATGTCTTCCTATCACATTTCAGGAAGTAGTGCACCTATCTATGTTAAACAACTTGAAAAATTTGACCCTGTTTTAATTGAAGCATACCCATCTTCAATTATTACGTTAGCGAAATGGATAAAAAATAGCGGTTATGTGTATAAAGGTCAAAGTTTAAAGGCTGTGATGACTTCATCTGAAGTTTTTCTTGATGAAGATAAAATTTTAGTTGCTGAAGCTTTTAATTGTAAGGTTTATGATTGGTATGGACAAGCGGAACATGTAGCAGCAATTGGAACATGTGAATATGGGAATAAACATTTATTATTAGATTATAGTTTTGTAGAGATACATGGGTATGTTAAACAAGAGATTATTGGAACTAGCTATAACAATATAGCTATGCCTTTAATGAGATATAAAACTGGTGATTTTTTTGAACCAAGTGATGACACTTGCTTATGCGGTAGAGTTTTTCCTGTTGTAAAAAAAATTTATGGACGTTCAGAAAAAGGTTTTTTATTGTCAAATGGAAGAAAAATTGTTTTTTTGGATCATGCTTTTAAAAATGTATCTAATCTATTGGAAGCACAAATTGTACAAAAAAGTGCAGATAAATTTGTAGTGAATCTTGTTGTTAATGATGATTTTGATGATAACTACCAAAAAATTATTTTTCAAGATTTAGTTGATCGGATGGGTAATGTTCATATATCATTTTGTAAAGTAGATCACATAGAACGTGGAAAAAATGGTAAGTTTGAATTCATGAAGGTAGATATCAATGACTAAAAAAGAAAAAATTGAGATTTTGATGATAGGCCCTGGTGCTACACAAGATAAGGGTGGGGGTATTGTTAAAGTTATTGAGAATTTAATAGATAAAAGTAGTGATAGATTTGATGTTATAAGAATAATAACAATGTATCCAAATAATTTTTTTAGTCGATTATATACTTATCTTTATGCCATATTTATTTTATTGTATCGAATTTTATTTATTAAAAATAGTAAAATAGCACATATACATATGGCATCTAAAACAAGTTTTTATAGGAAGTCTCTACTGATTATTTTATTGAGAACTTTCAAAATTCCTATTCTTATTCATTTACATGGAGGAGGTTATCATGAGTTTTTTGAATCCTCTTCTCCAATAATGCAAAATTATATCAAATGGATTTTTAGTTTAACTAAAAAGACTGTACTCCTATCTCATAGTTGGCAAGTATGGTATAAAGAAACGATAAATATGAATGAGTCTATTGTAGTTTATAATGGTGTACACGATTATTTAATTAAAGGTGCTTTACCTTTAAATAATAGAACTAATGAGATACTTTTTTTAGGTCGATTAAATAAAGCCAAAGGGGTATATGATCTTTTGTCTGCTTTTAAGGAACTTGTAAAGAAAAATCCTAATATTTATTTAAAACTTGCTGGAGATGGAGAAGTTGATGATGTTAAGGAATACGTTACAAAAATTGGTATTTCACAAAATGTAAAATTTTTAGGTTGGGTTAATGAAACAGCAAAATATACTCTTTTTAATGAAAGTAAAATATATATATTGCCTTCTTATAATGAAGGGTTACCAATGGGGCTTTTAGAAGCTATGAGTGCTGGCTTGCCTGTTATATCCACTCGTGTTGGAGGTATTCCTGAGGTTATACAAAATAAAGAAAATGGTCTTTTAATTGTACCAGGAGATATTAAAGCCTTAAAAGAAAGTTTAATTAATCTATTTGAAAATTCTGATTTGTCTTTTAAACTTGGTAATAATGCAAGAAAAAGTTATTTGAAAAATTTCAGTAGCTCTATTATGAGTAAAAAATTTGAGGTGATTTATGATGAACTTATCTAATAATAAAAAAATTAATAAAAGTTTTTTTCTTTTAAAACAGTACTGTGAAAGTGAAAATTTTAAAGGTTGGGATCCTTATGATGGTTTAAACAGTAAAGTTTTTAAGGCATTGAAGATGGATAAAGTGGGATTGTTACGGTTAGTATGGATACAGTTTTTTAAGCGTAGTCCAATAAATTTTAGAAAATTGATGCTTGTAGAAAAAGATTATAATCCTAAAGGTTTAGGGCTCTTTTTGACTGCTTATTGTAATTTATATAAAGTTGATCCTAGCCCTAGGTATCTTGAGAAAATTATTTTTTTAGCAAATAAACTTATTGAATTAAAATCTGATGGGTATTCTGGTGCTTGTTGGGGTTATAATTTTGATTGGCAGTCAAGAGTCTTTTTTTTACCAAAATCAACACCAACTGTAGTTGCAACATCTTTTATTAGTTATGCTTTAATGGATGCTTATGACATAACTCAGAATGAAAAGTATCTTGAAACTGCTATTAGTAGTTGTGATTTTATTTTGAATGATTTACATCGTACAAAAATGAATGATGGATTTATATTTTCATATTCTCCATATGATGATAGTTGTATTTATAATGCATCGTTACTTGGCAGTCGTCTACTTGCGAGAGTTTACAGTTATACAAAAAATTATGATTTTATTAAACTTTCAAAGAAGTCTATTCAAGCATGTGTAAATGCTCAAAGAACAGATGGTGCATGGACATATGGTTCAAAAAAAATACAAAATTGGGTAGATAGTTTTCATACTGGATATAATTTGGAATGTATAGCTGAATACCAAAAATATTCTGGAGATCTATGTTATGAAAAAAATATTGAACTAGGGTTGTCTTATTATATTGAAAATTTTTTCTTAGATGATGGAACACCTAAATATTTTGATAGTAAAACTTATCCAATAGATATCCATTCACCAGCCCAGTTTATAGTAACTATATATAAGCTGGATAAAGTTGATAAATATCATAACCTTATTGAAAAAGTATTAAATTGGACAATAAATAATATGCAAAATGAGAAAAGTGGATATTTCAAATATCAATTAAAACCTTCATACTCATCTGCTATACCATATATGAGATGGGCAGAGGCTTGGATGTTTTATAGTTTTAGTTTTTATTTTTTAGCTAAAAAGTAAAATATTTTTAAATATATAATATAAAAAAAGTGAGGGTGCGGAGGAGAATATACTACTATGGATATAGGGGGGGGGGTACTAA
>Ga0256828_1002386_pt1 | contig 11201 bp, 11 predicted proteins | sample CV88metaG_FD_185993 | JGI IMG/M metagenome (GOLD analysis project Ga0256828, IMG submission 185993) | Hydrothermal vent microbial communities from East Pacific Rise, Pacific Ocean - CV88 | ecosystem: Environmental > Aquatic > Marine > Hydrothermal vents | place: Pacific Ocean: East Pacific Rise... | reverse complement strand
GGTGAGTTTGTAATGGTTGAGTCTGAACATGCTGCGATGTCAGGATGTATTGGTGCTGCTGCTGCTGGTGGACGTGTTGCAACTGCAACTTCTTCACAAGGTTTTGCACTTATGGTTGAAACACTTTACCAAGCTTCTGGTATGCGTTTACCAATCGTTTTAAATGTAGTTAACCGTGCACTTGCTGCTCCATTAAATGTTAATGGTGACCACTCAGATATGTATCTTGGTCGTGATTCTGGTTGGATCCAATTTGATTCTTACTGTCCACAAGATGCTTATGATTTAAACTTCATTGCATTCCGTGTTGCTGAAGATCATGATGTTCGTTTACCAGCTATGGTTCACCAAGATGGTTTTATGACTTCTCATACAGCTCAAGGTGTTCATACTATGGATGACGATACTGCATATAGCTTTGTTGGTGATTTTAAACCGATGAATGATATGCTAGATTTTGAACATCCTGTAACACATGGTGTTCAAACTGAAGAAGATTGGCATTTTGAGCATAAAGCTCGTCAACATAATGACCTAATGACTAAGGTTATGCCAAAAATTCAAGCTGCTTTTGATGATTTTAAAACATTGACAGGTCGTGAGTATAATATTGTTGAAAGATACGATATGGATGATGCAGATGTATGTGTTGTTTGTATGGGTACTTCAGTTGAAACTGCTCGTGAAGTTGCTTTAGAGATGAGAGCAAAAGGAATTAAAGCTGGTGTTGTAGGTATCCGTGTGGTACGTCCATTCCCATTCTTTGAAATTCAAGAAGCTCTTAAAGATGTTAAAGCAATCGCTGCACTAGATCGTTCAGCTCCAGGTGGTGCACCAGGTATGCTTTTCAATGAGATTGCTGGTTGTCTTTTCAATACTGATACAAAAGCTCTCCTTTCTGGTTACATTTATGGTCTTGGTGGTCGTGACTTAACGAAGAAACATTTAGTAGATTTATTTACTGAACTTCAAGCGAATGTTGATGCAGGAAAAGTATTAACTCCACTACAACAATTTATCGGTGTTCGTGGACCGAAATTACAATTTTTATAGGAGAAAACTATGAGTGAAATGAAAAAAATTAAAAACTTAAAAGAGTTTTCTACATCAGCAGACCGTTTTGAGGGAGCAAACCTTTTATGTCCAGGTTGTGCACACTCTATTATCGTTCGTGAAGTTTTAAATGCTACAAACGATGATTTAGTTCTTTCAGCATCAACTGGTTGTCTTGAAGTTTGTACAGCTGTTTATCCATATACATCTTGGGATGCATCATGGATTCACATCGGTTTTGAAAATGGTTCTACTGCAGTTGCAGGTGCTGAAGCAATGTACAATGCTCTTAAAACAAAAGGTCGTCTAAAGCAACCTGATCGTAACCCTAAATTTATCTCTTTTGCAGGTGATGGTGCATCTTACGATATCGGTTTCCAATGGATTTCTGGTTGTATGGAACGTGGTCATAACATCATGCATGTTGTTCTTGATAATGAAGTATATGCAAATACTGGTGGACAAAGATCATCTTCTACACCTATCGGTTCATCTGCAACTACATCTCCTGCTGGACGTGTAAGTTATGGTGAGAAGAAAAATAAAAAAGATATGGTAGCTATTATGGCAAGCCATGGTATTCCATACTCTGCACAAGTTGCTCCAAATAAATGGAAAGATATGGTGAAGAAAATTCAACACGGTATGGCAGTAGATGGCCCTGTATTTATTAATGCAGTATCTCCTTGTACAACTGAGTGGAAATTTGACCCTAAAGATACAATGATGCTTACAGACCTTTCGACTGATTCTTTAGTGTTCCCACTATATGAGATCATCGATGGTCATGAGTTAAACATCACTTATCGTCCTAAAAATGTTGTGCCTGTTGAAGAATACTTAGCAGCACAAGGGCGTTTCAAGCACCTTTTTAAAGATGAGTACAAATACTTAATCAAAGAGTGGCAAGAGCGTGTAGATGCGAACTGGGCTTACCTAAATCGTCGTGAAGAAGCTCGCGTTTAATAGCTTCATATAATGGGAATGTAGTGTAATAGCACTACATTCCTCTTTCTTTTATTTTCCTCACTAAAAATTCACTTAAGCATTATCTACTCTTATATTTGTTATAATTATTGTAAGACAAAAGGTGTGTAAATGAAATATTATTTTTTACTAGTGTTATTTTTATCAAATCAATTATTGGCATATAGTATGGATGAGATGTTGGATCTTTATCGCATAGATAGTGACTTATCGAAGAAGACAAAAAATGAAGCATTGGGGCATTTGACGGTATATACTCGTGATGATATAGAGCGTATGCAAGCACATACTTTAAGTGATTTAACTAACTCAATTCGCACCTTTAGATATGATGAAAACCTCTTTGGTATGCCAGATTATCTTCATGTTGACCCCCTATTGTATGCAAGTAGTATAATCAAAATATTTATTAATGATTATGAAATTTCTTCTACTTATGCTGGAAGTGGACTGTATATATATGGAAATATTGACTTAGGTTTTGTGGATCATGTTGAGATATATGAGGGAAGTACATCTACTTATGTTAATTCTGAACCTTCAATCATTACCATTAAACTTTACTCAAAAGATCCTAGTAGAGAGCTGGGTGGTCGAGTGTCAGGTTATGTAGGATCAAGAGGAACAAATCATCAAAATGCGTCTTATTCACTTGTAGAAAATGATTTAAAAACATATATTTATGCGAGTCGTACAGACTCAAATAGAGTTGAGTATGAAAATAATTTTCATAAAATATCAAGAGATTCAGAAAACTTACATGCACTTATGACACTTGACTATAAAAAATTTAATTTTGAAGCAGAAATTATAGATCATAATATGGATCCATTTTTGTCCTTAAGTATGTTTGGGGCACCAAAGGATGGAGATATAGACTATCAACTTAAACGTTTAAGCTCAAGTATGACATTTTTAGATGATGACTCCTTGAAGTTAAAGTTATCATTTACAAGAATAGATGGTAAGCTAAATCTTTCTATGGATGGATCTCGATGGTCAACTGACCCTTTAAGCCTTTTACGACCAGAAGATAGTTTAATAACAAACAGTATTGATGATATCTATGATGTAAAATTAGAAAAGAGTATTTACTATGGATCAAATCATATCATTGTTGGTTCAGAATATGTTAAAAAATGGCTTCATGGTGTAACAAGTTACAATAGGGGTGTGAAAAATCCTAATGAAGAGTATGTAGATAATGACATACTTTCTCTTTATATACAAGATGATTATTCATTTAATGAAAACCAGATGCTTACTATCTCAGCAAAAGCAAACCATTACAATAGTAGATCAAACAGAGATAAAAGAAAATTTGAAACAACACAATTTCGCTTAGGCTATATTTATAGTACAAATACTGATGTAATAAAAATATTTGCATCACAGATGGAGTTACCAACTGAGCAGTATGTTCTTACATCTACACCAGAAAATAAGATAGATATTTTAGATGTAAGAGATTACTCATTTGAGTATATAAAAACGATAGGAGCACATAGACTTAGTACCTGTGTAGAGCTTATACAAAATGAAAATCCTGAATCTACTATTGCAAGATATGGTGTAAGCAAACATTTTAATAACTATAGTGGTAGTTTGAAATATGATTATGAGTTTGATAAGTTTAATACACTCAAATCAATGATTTATACGAATAAATACCATAACCAAGTTACTCAAGGTGTAGAAACGGTTAGGGGAGGATTTATACGATTACTCAATAGATATAGAAAATTTGACTTTTATAATGAAGCAAATTATTTTCGAGAACTTGATACTGAGATTAATGGTATAAACTATAATGTTGGAGTTCGTTACCATGCAACAAAAGCATTGATCTTTTCAGTTAAAGGGACAAATGCCTTTAATAGTGCTGCAAAAAGTAAATATAATTATATAAATATTGTTGGGGGAGTACCTATGGTTAGCCACCTGTATTACTCACCAATAGATCAGACTTTTACAGCTGGCTTGGAGTATAGCTTTTGAGATACTTAATCTTTTTCTTTATCTTTTTTAGCACTATAATTTCTGGAGCTGACTCTAACTGGGAAGGCTTGATTGTAAAAAAAATATTATTAAGTATCTCCCATAATAAAGATCTTAATGTTTATTCTCAAGATAAACATGTTGTAGATTTATTAAAAAATATCAAAAAAGTGCATCTAACTACAAACTGTGATGAAGCAGACCTTGTGTTGTCAAATCTTCATTATAATGAAAGATGCCATAAACCAGAGATAGTATTTAACTATAGTGAGTATATAAATAGTCCAGATGCTATTGGAGTTTTCTTTTGGCAAAAAGGGCGTCCAACTATTCGATTTTCAGAGCAAAGATTGAAAGAGTTTGGACTACATATAGATGGAGAATTAGCAAAATTTGTTACAGCCAAAAATTACTGATGTAACTAAAACACGTATCATACAGTTTATTGTTTTAGTTCTTTTTATCATCTCTACTTCTTTTATAGCATTAGATGAATATAAGCATACTATGCAAGAAACACGAGATAAACTGAATGAAAAAATCATTAGTCTCCATTTAGAGACATTTTCAGAGCTATCGAAGATATTTGAAAAAGATACTCAAAATAACTTTGTCCTCAGTGTACAAAATAAAATACAGCTTCGAGAAAATTTCGAAGATATGCTTCGTCTTCTTCGCATCTCAACCGTACAAAATCTTTTTGTTGTTACACGAGATAAGGATGGTAATTATTACTTTCTACTCGATAGTGAAACAAAATCTCAAAAGAGAGCAAACATCTATGAACCATTTAACCCTTTGGGTGATTTTTGGGATAATGCTTATAAATATAAAAAAGCACAAATATTTCACCATGATGATAATAAAGATCTTTGGATTAGTGTTGCTTACCCTATCATTGAAAATGACAAAACAGTTGCAGTTATAGGTGCTGATATATCAAATCAATTAGATATAAATATGCAAATGAATCTGAGAAATTTTACTGGATTTTTCTTTTGGATTTTGATGTTGAGTGCATTATTGTTTATTTTATTTTATGTGATGACAATGTACTTTCGACGTAAATATTATGAGGGCTATAAAGACCCTCTTACAAAGGTGTACAATAGAAAATACCTTTACGATATTATTGTAAAAAAGCTAAAAAGAAGATACCAACTTTTTATGATAGATATAGATTTTTTCAAAAAAGTTAACGATACCTATGGACATAATGCTGGAGATTATGTTTTACAAGAGGTAGCATCTCGTATACAGTTACTTATAAGAGAGGAGGACTCTTTGATCCGCTATGGTGGAGAGGAGTTTTTAATCTATGCCACACAACTCAACCGTGAACAATGTTTAGTCTTTGCACAAAGAATAAGAAAAAGCATAGCAGAAAAACCAATCATTTACAAAAATATTGAGTGTCATATTACAGTTTCTATAGGAATCAATCCGCAAGCAAATAATAGAGAAAACTTTGATGAGATGCTAAAAAAAGCAGATGATGCACTCTATGAAGCAAAACTCTCTGGAAGAAACTGTGTAAAAATTGCAGATGAAGCTAACTAAAATCATTCAACAAATTATCAAACTTTTTTGCTAAAATACATATAATTAAAATTAAGGATTTTTCAATGCCATTACTAGACTCTTTTACAGTTGACCATACAATTATGCCTGCACCTGCAGTAAGAAAAGCTAAGGGGATGAAATCTCCTTGTGGAGATGCTATAACAGTATATGACCTACGTTTTTACAAGCCAAATGTTGATAAAATGGATGGAAAAGGGATACATACTCTTGAACACCTTTTTGCTGGATTTATGAGAGACCATCTCAACTCTAAAAAAGTTGAGATTATTGACCTTTCACCTATGGGTTGTCGTACAGGTTTTTACATGTCAGTTCTTGGAACTCCCGATGAGAAAAGAGTAGCTAAAGCTTGGAAAAAATCTATGGAAGATGTTTTAAAAGTAAAAAGTGAAGCAGACATCCCAGAGCTTAACATCTACCAATGTGGTACATTTAAAATGCATTCACTGAAAAATGCTAAAAAAATTGCAAAAGATATTTTAGCAAATAAGATTGGTGTGATGGATAACAAAAAGCTCAAGCTCTCAAAGAAAAAACTCAAAGAGATCAACGGCTAATGTTAGTTCTAGTACCAATGAACTCAGAGGAAGTTCAAGAAGCAGAGATTACTAAGGTGTTTGAAGCTAAAACTTGGGCACAACTTCGTATAGAAGAGGGTGAGCTTGTAGAGGTTTTACATAATGAGAAATATGATGGTTTTGAAAACTGGAGTGAAGCTGTTGTCGTACCAAGTGATGCAGAGCCAGTGATGCAGTTTATGGAGATGTCTATGATCGTTCTTGTAGCACATACTCAAAAGAGCATTGATGATATAGTTGAAGCTTACTTATTCCGTGAGTTACACGATATCGCTTACTAGAGGATTTAGAAATGGATTTAACACAGTTTTTAGAGCTTTTTAATCCATACCCAGGAAATCATTACCTGCAAATCACTACAAGGGTAGATGAAACAACACAGGCCCTCTATGATTTAGTAGAGGGTGTAGATGGGGAGTTCTCTCTCGCGTTTTATGGAGAAGAAGAGACTCAACTAGAGACTATTTACCCAAATGCAAAAATACAGTACTTAAAAACACTCAAACATCCCTTTCGAGCACTTCCAAGAACAAATGATATCGTTGTATTTAAAGATATACTCAATGCTCATGAAAACCCTAAAGGGCTTTTAAAAATTGCTTATACCACTCTCGCAAATGCTGCACATATCATTGTGATGGAGAAAAAAGGAGAGATGGATGTAGAAGCAACACTTCATCTTTTAGAAGAGTTTGAATTTCGTTCCCAAAACTACATAGACATACTTCCAGAGTATGACCTTGTTATGGCGAAGAAATTACATATGTGGGGTAATGGTCTTTAGTTTTTAGTCGTAAACATCATCCATATCAAAATCATTTTCTGGCTCAATAACATGGATATGTTTTAGTGATTCAGGGTCAATCTCTTTTGCTTTTAAATCATACTCACTTCCAGAGTAAAATTTTTGCTCTTTAGCATACTTCTTTTCCGCTTCCATCGCTTTTTGGAGTGCTTTTTTCTCTTTTTTGGTCATTTGTTTTTCTTGAGCTGTTAAGAGTGTTGTAAAAAAGAGGCTTAGTATTAGAAAAAATCGCATTGGATCCACCTTTTATTATATAATATAAAGATAATATCATAGATAAACTGAAATTATAATAATTATTATAATCTAATATAAGGAAGATACTATAGCACATTTTGATGATAAACTGCATACTCAAGTACAAAGTGCAGATGGATCTTGTACGGCATATTCTAAAGAGTATGAAGAACATTACCACTCTACAAAAGATGGAGCACTTAAAGAATCTCTTTTAAAGCATGTTGTACCTGCTTTTTCGATCATGGGTGCAGAAGATGAAGTTGTTATACTAGATATCTGTTATGGCTTAGGTTTTAATACATTGGCAACACTTGCCTATATGAAAGAGCATTTTCCTAAGAGAAAGATCTCTCTTTATTCTCCAGAATTAGATAGTTCTCTTGTGCACTCTTTAGAGTATTTTACTTATCCAAAAGAGTTTGATATGTTCAAAGAGATTATTTTAGAACTCTCAAAAAAACAGTTTTATGAAGATGAATATATAAAGATAGAGATCTATTTGGGTGATGCAAGAGAGTATGTGAAAAAGTTTTCAAATAAGTTTGATATAGTCTATCAAGATGCATTTTCTCCTAGCTCAAATCCTATACTTTGGACAAAAGAGTACTTTGAAGATATCAAAAAGGCAATGAAGCCCTCTGGTGTTTTAACAACATACTCTATCGCCCTTAAAACACGACTTGCCTTATATGAAAATGGCTTTTATGTGTATCTTAATTCTGGAGAGGATTTTCGTGCTGCAACTGTAGCGAGTTTAGAGCCATTAGCATCTTTTGAGCTAGTAGATATGAAGCATAAAATCTCTTGTAATCCTGATGTTAAAGCCCTAAGTGATGAAGAGTTAGGAGTTGATTATATCTAAGAACTCTTCTCCAAACTGCTCATACTTTTTCATCCCAACACCATTAACCTCTAACATACTCTCTTTGTCGTGTGGCTTGTCATTGGCAAGATGTTTGAGGGTTTTATCTCCAAAGATAATGTAGGCAGGCACACCCATCTCTGAAGCGAGTTCAGCTCGTTTAGCTCGAAGCTCCTCAAAAAGCTCTTCATCATACTCAAACTCATTAACCTGTTTAATCTTTTTCTCTTTTGTATTGATATCTAAACGCGACTGCTTGATATCTACAAGTTTGAGTGACTTTAAAATCTCTATGGCATCATGTGTGAGTTGTAAGACACTAAAATCTCCAAGAGTGATGATTTTAAGCTCAAGTAAACGCTCTACGATAACAAACCACTCTTTTTTACTTAACTCCAATCCTATCCCGTACATGGAGAGCTTATCTGCACCATTGGCAAGAAGTTTTTGCTCTTTAGAGCCTCTGAGTATATCGATGATATAGTTTTTTCCAAAGCCTTGATTAGTTTTGTAGATGGCGGAGAGAAGCATTTGTGCTTCTTTGGTGATATCTTGGCGTTTATCATCTGCATTGAGGCAGTTGTCACAGCGTTCTTTACAGCTCTCTAAGGTGTCATCAAAATACTCTGCGAGTTGTTTATGAAAGCATATCTCCCCTGTTGCATATTTATAGATAGTGTCTATCTTTGTTTCTAGGTGAGATTTATATTCCTGGTTGAGGATATCACTGAGAAATCTTTTATGTTGAAGGATATCTTGAGCATTAAAGAGTAGGAGTACTTCACAATCTTCCCCATCGCGCCCAGCTCGTCCTATCTCTTGGTAGTAATTTTCTAAAGATTTAGGGAGACTCATATGGGCTACAAAACGGATATCACTCTTGTCTATCCCCATCCCAAATGCGATGGTCGCTACCATGATGTCTATGTTGTCATTGACAAAGATACGGAAGTTTTGCTCTCTTACATGTTGGGGAAGTCCTGCATGGTAGGCTAAAGATTTGTAGCCGTTAATGTTTAAAAAGCTACTAAGCTCTTCTGCTTTTTTTCGTGAACTTACATAGATGATACCTGATTCATTTTTATGTCTACTCAAAAAGTTAGTGAGTTGTGTATGTCCATTGCTGATGCGTCTTTGAGCAGAGATAAAGATGTTTTTTCTAAAGATTTTCCCCTTCAGTAGCTTAGGGTCTTCCATCCGAAGTTCACGAACGATATCGTCTGTTACATTATCTGTACTTGTTGCTGTAAATGCGGCTATACTTGTGTTTGGAAAATTGGCTTTTAAGTTCCCAAGAGCTCTATAGTCATCACGAAACTCATGTCCCCATTGACTGATACAGTGTGCTTCATCTATAACAAAAAAGTTAATCTTTAAGTTGTGTAAAAAGTTGAGGGTTGAGCCATTGTTAAGGCGTTCTGGTGAGAGGTAGAGAAATTTAACTTTGCCCTCTACACAAGCACTCATAATCTCATCAACCTCTTCAAAGCTTTGAGCAGAGCTTATCATCTGAGCTGATACTTGTTGCGCTTGAAGAGTAGCTACTTGATCTTGCATCAGGGCTATAAGGGGTGAAACTACGATAGTTATCCCATCCATCATCATTGTTGGGAGTTGAAATACAAGAGATTTTCCACCACCTGTCGGTAGTATCATAAGGAGGTCTTGTCCATTTAATATGGCATCAACACCCTCTTCTTGTAAGTCGCGAAAACTATTATGTCCAAATATATCTTTGAGTACTTGATTTTTGATTATCTATCCTAATGTAACAAAATGATTATAATAGGTTTTTACTTGGAGTGAAAAAAGTATGACAAAATGCAATGCTTTTAAAAGCTTGCATTGATAGCGTCAATTTCATCCCAGCTAAGAGAGGAGTTCTGTGTTTGATGTGCGATGATATGTGCTACATAACGAGCAAACATATCTGTTTCAACATTTACCTTTGTCCCTTTTTTATAGCGTTTAAAGAGAGTCTCTTTCATAGTGTGAGGAATGATTGTAAGGCGGAATGTATCTGCTTTGACATCATTGACAGTAAGACTCACTCCATCGATGGTGATAGAGCCTTTTGGAACAATGTAAGCGATATGTTTTTTTGCTACTTTGATAAAAACATCATAAGAGTTTCCAAGATTTTTGATATCTACAATCTCACCTATAGCATCAACATGCCCTTGGACTACATGCCCTTCAAATCTATCACCCATCATCATGGCAGGCTCAATATGCACTTCATTTTTGTAGTTTTCAATTACGAGATGTTTCTGAGATTCAGGGGAAAGCTCTACACTAAAGCCATCACCATTAACGGCAACAACAGTTAAACAGGCACCATTAATAGCTATGCTGTCACCAAGTTTGGCTTTGAGTTTTGCTTTTATAGTAAGTGTTGAGCCTACAAAGCTTTTAACAGTGGCAATCTCTCGTATAAGTCCTGTAAACAAGTGCTTCCTTTAAAAAACTATTTTTCCATCTTCTTGAAGACCTTTGATAATGTTTTTTGCTTTTTCATGTCCAGCATAAGCTGCTTTACGACATAAATCAAGTGCCTTATCATTGTCTTGCTCACACCCTAAACCTTGATCATACATAAGACCTAAGTTGTAGTGACCTTGTGCTAAACCACCCTCAGATGCACGAACAAAGCAGATAAAGGCACGTTTGTCATCTCTTGGGACACCTAGTCCATCTTTGTAAAGTACACCAAGGTTGTTAAATGCTTCAGCATGACCACGTTTTGCAGCTTCTTCATACCAAAAAGCGGCCTCAGAATAGTTTTGTATACATCCTAAACCACGCTCTAACATAAGAGCTACTTCATACTGTGCAGGGGGAACTTCACGTTCTGCTGCTGCTAAGTGAAGTTCATGTGCTTTAAATTGGTCATGCTCTACACCACCAATCCCGTTTTCATAAAGAATAGCGAGATTGAAAAGTGCATAAGGTTGTTTTGCTTCAGCAGCAAGAGTGTAAAGTTCAAGTGCTGCTTTTTCATTTTTTTCACAACCTTGAGCATTTTGGTACATAAACGCGAGAGATGTTTGTGCTGTTGCATCTCCTTGTTTTGCCAGTATGCTATAAAGTTCAA
>Ga0256828_1002385_pt1 | contig 11206 bp, 13 predicted proteins | sample CV88metaG_FD_185993 | JGI IMG/M metagenome (GOLD analysis project Ga0256828, IMG submission 185993) | Hydrothermal vent microbial communities from East Pacific Rise, Pacific Ocean - CV88 | ecosystem: Environmental > Aquatic > Marine > Hydrothermal vents | place: Pacific Ocean: East Pacific Rise... | reverse complement strand
ATTCAATCTAAATAATATAAAAAAATATAATAATTTGCCCTAGGTCAAATTATTGTTACTTATAATATATTATTATTCTATATCGTTTGGATTATTTTGATTCAAGCAGAAATAAAAAAGGAGACAAAGAGAGTGATTTTAAACAATTACTTGTAACAGATTTTAAAACTATGAAGCCTATAGAAGCCAAAGGTGCTTTTTTTGTGTATGGAAGTAATATTATTTCTCCATCAGGAGATGATTTGGTCCCTTTTAGTTCATATTCAGATGCAAAAGTATTTATGGTAAAAAACAATGGAAAAAGAATATTAAGTTTTGATAGAATTAATATGGCTTTAATCAATTTATTAAACGGGAGTATATAATGAATAAACCAATACCAAAAGATGAAGAGATTCAACTAGATCCAAATAGATATATTGTAAGCGAAACAGATGAAAAAGGTAAAATTACTTTTGCTAATGACTATTTTATGGAAGTGTCTGGTTATACACAAGAAGAATTAATAGGAAAACCACATAATATTGTAAGACATCCAGATATGCCAAAAATTGTGTTTAAATTGCTTTGGGAAACTATAAAACAAGGTAAAAATATAAATGCAGTTGTAAAAAATCTTGCAAAAGATGGACGGTATTATTGGATTTTTACAGAATTTGAAATAAGAAGAGATACAGATACAAATGAGATTATTGGGTATCACGCATCAAGAAAAACAATTTCAAAGCATGCAATTGAAGTGATTGACCAATTATACAAAGAACTTTTGCAAATTGAACAAAATGGCACTATTGAAGATAGTGAAAAGTATTTAGTAGATTTTTTAAAAAGTAAAGGCGATGATATAGAGTTTGCCAATATTTTAGAAGAGATACATAGATTTTACTAAACAATATATAAAAAAAAGATATATAGATATGAAATATTTTATTATAATTTTATTATATATCTCTTTTTTATATTCTTCCCCTTTGCAAGATGCCATAAATAAAGCTTCTGCATATTCTACAATTAAATTATCCAATGCAGTATATAATGGCAGTATAATTATTAATAAACCTTTGACAATATTAGGAAATAATACAACAATCAAAGGGGATAAAGTAGGGGATGTAATTAAAATCCTCAGTGATAAAGTAGTTTTAAAAAATTTAACCATAATTAATAGTGGCAATAGAGTAGAAAATCTAAATAGTGCTATTTCATTAACCAAAGCAAATTATTGTAAAATTGATAATTGTATTATAAAAAACTGTTTGTATGGAATTAATTTGGCAATATCCAATCATAATATTATATCAAATAATCAAATTTCATCATTTGGTTATTTGCCCTTATCCCAAAAAGGTGGAGGTGTAAAAATATGGTATAGTAATCATAATATTATAAAAAACAATATTATAAAAGATGTAAAAAACAATGTGATAAATTTTTCAAAAAATAATCAATTTATAAATAATCAATTTTACAATAGTATGTTTGCTTTACATTTATCCAATTCAAGTGATATAAAAATATTAAACAATGTTTTTAAATATAATTCAAGTGCAATTGTATCTATGTGCGTTATGAATTTAATAATAAATAACAATGATATTTTAAGTTCTAAAGGTGCTGCTGGGATTGGGATCGTTTTGGATAATGGAAAAAATATAAAAATTCAACATAATAATATAAAATATAATGCAAAAGCATTTTATATTGATTCAACTTCTAAAGAAAAAGGGATTCAAAGAACACTTGTGTATAATAACATAGCTTATAATAAAGAGGTGTTTCATTTTCATCAAGCTATAAAAAATAATATAATCCAATATAATAATATTTATGGTAATCTTGATGATGTAATCAAAGATACACCAGGAACATATGATCCTAAAAATAATATCGCATATAATTATTGGGATAATTATAAAGGTTTTGATAAAAATAATGATAATATTGGAGATAATCCTTATATGGTATATCAATATGCTGATAAATTATGGCACTATAATCATAAAGTAAAATTCTTTTATGGTAGTCCTATTATGAGTTTGCTAAATTTTATGAGTAATTTGGCTCCTTTTATAGAACCAAATTTGTTGTTTATTGATAAAAAACCTTTAATACAAAAAAATAAATTTGATTAATTATTTCCCATATTAGCAGCTACAAGTTGTGCAAGTTCTTCTTCACTGATAACTTCTCCATCTGCTTCATCTATATGTTTTGCGCTTGGAGCGATATTTGGTGCTACATCATTTAATGTATTTGACATAAGTGAAGATATGTAAACCATAGTATTCATAACTCGTTCAATTTTTTGTCTATGTATATCTTGGTATTGCATTACAGACATAATATCAAATACAATTTTTCTAATATCTTCTAGTATTAATAAAGATTTTTCGGTTTGTTGATCTTTGATGCAAGTTTCACTTGCATCAATCTCAGCTAATACTTGATCTAGTTTTCCCATAATTTCGGTTGCTTTTTTTTCTGAATCTACTGTGATAGAATTGAGCTGATTAACAATGGCATCTTCTTCATGTTGTTGTGTTTCAAATTCTTCAATATTATCTGATTGCATAAGTGCATCTAATTCTTCTTGAGTCATAAACCTATCCTTTAAATTTTTCTTCTACACAATATTAGCATATTTATCTTTAATGTATCAATTCTCTTATGAATTCTGTAGCATAAGAACCTTTTTGGAGTGTAAATTCTATTTCAAAATGGCTTTTTTCTTCATTGTATTTACTATTTATATCTTGAGGAAAAGTCCATGCAAATCGTCTAGTGCCATCTACTATTGTTGGTTTATTAAAAGGTTCTTCATATATCAAGGCATCATCTATTGCTAATTTTGCTTTTTTACCTGCTAATAAACCTGTAGGAACTCTATCTCTTAGATGAAATTTTTCTGCTTCATCTTGTAAATCTGTAGCATAAAAAATACGCCCAAAAGGGTAGTGACTCATAACATCACCTTGTAAAATTTTAAACGGATGGGGTTGTTTTTTTAGATTTTTTATAGTGTCTAAATTTAAGTTTAGTTTCTCAGTTAATTCTTTTGGTTCAAAATTATTAATTAATTTACTTAATTCAATCCTTTTTGATAACCATTGATTAAAAAGATAACTTTGATATGCGTTCAGGTACATTTGTTTTAGTTTTCTATTTTTTTCTTTTAATATACCATTACAAATTGCTTCCCCTTTTTTGTAGTTATCACCTTCTATACCAAATCTTTGAAATCCAAAATAGTTTGGCATCCCATAAGTTGCAAGAGTACCTATAATATTTTCTAATTTGGAAACATCTTTTTGCAAAACCCGTTTTAATCTGATAAAAAATCTATTCCCTTTTAGATGGCCTACGCGTATTTTATTGTTATGAAATGTTGTGCTTAGAATTTTTATTTTAGGGTGTGTAAAAGTATTGATTTTTTGTTCAAATTTTTTATTGATTGATATATATTGGATTGTCATTGCATTTTTATCTTTTAATCCAGCATACCCTATATCGCGACTTTTACATCCAATTGAATCACTTAAAATTTGTACCATATCCCAAGTGCTTAAATCTTTTTTTCTAATTTGAAGAATTAAATGCTCGCCATCTCCACTAAATTCATATAATGGTATTTCTGTTACTACAAAATCATCTTTACTTTGTTTGAAATATATATCTATTTTGCTATGATTTAAAAAAAATTGTTTATTATTCATCTAAAATGATGTCCTTTGCATTTGTTTTTATATTTGCCTTTTGTTGCTTTGGCAAATATATTTAATTTTAAGTTGTATTTTTTTGCTATGTTTTTAATAATCTTTTTATTTTTGGGGTTAAAACTAAATAAAATTTCATATTCTTCTCCACTGCAACCTGTATTTTTGGCAATAGGTTTAAAAAAATTAAAATCTATTTTATTGATTTTTGATAATCTTTCAAGTTCAAAAAACAATCCATCAGATATATCTAATGCTGCTGATATGTAAGGTGATATATCATAAAAGAATTTATCGTTTAATTTTGGTTTAATAAATTTTGAGTTTTTTGATATTTTTTTATTGTTAAACAGTTTTTTTAAATCTTTTTTACAATTACCCAAATTGCCTGTATAACAAATCATATCGCCAGATTTAGTACCTTTTCTATAAATTGGTTTTGTTGTGGTTGATATTATAGTAATAGATATATCAAGTTTTGTATTTGATATTGTATCTCCACCTATAATTGATATATTATATTTTTTTGCCACACTTTTAAACCCTTTAGCTAGTTGTTTTAATTGTTTTTTAGTGTAATTTGATGGTATAGCAATACTAATAAGTGCATATAAAGGTTTTGCATTCATAACAATAGCATCACTTATATTTATAAGCATCGCTTTTTGTGCAATTTGTTTTAAACTAAGCCATTGTGTTTTAAAATGAACATTTTCACAAAAAGCATCCATACTGTAAACATATTTACCAATTACGACACCATCATCACCTATATAAGTGCTGTTGTTATTTGAAATTTGTTTTATAAAATATGCTTCTTTATCCACTTAATTACCTCTTTTTTGTATTATATCAAATATAAAATGGTTTTAGATTAAATTATTATTTTTTTATTGTAACCAAACTGTAATCGTATATAGATATACTCTTGAAAATATTTAAAGGGCAATATATATGGAAAAAATCTTTCAGAAGCTTTCACTTGGAAGTGCTTCACTTGTGTTGATTATACTATTGGGTGTGTTTTTTACACTTTTTAATGCTGCCAAACCTTCCATTGACAAATTTGGAACAAAATTTTTAGTTGATGCAAGATGGAATAAAGAGGTTGCTATAGATGGGATTAAATCTATTACAACACAACAACAAACAATAGAAGAAGATGAAATTACTGATGAAGATGATGATATAATAGACGAAGATGATGAAGAGATTATTGATGAAGATGATACAGATGAATTAGATATGAAAAACACCCAAACTGTTTTTGGTGGACTTGTACCTATCGTTGGAACATTATTATCAACTTTTATTGCATTGATTTTTGCTTTACCTATTGCTATGGGTATTGCAGTATTTTTAAGTGAGATTGCACCAAAAAAATTAGCTGTTCCTGTAGGTATTGCTATAGAGTTGCTTGCAGCAATTCCAAGTATTATTTTTGGTATGTGGGGATTGTATTATTTTGCACCAATAGTAGCAGATACTTTTGGTGGTTATCAAGTGTCATTGTTGACTGCTGGATTAGTTTTGGCTGTTATGATACTCCCTTTTATGGCAGCAATTACAAGAGATAGTATGAATACAACACCAGATGTATTAAAAGAATCAGCATATGCACTTGGAGCTACAAAATTTGAAGTTGTAAAAGATATTATATTTCCATATTCAAAAACAGGTATTATAGGTTCTATTATTTTAGCACTTGGTCGTGCTATGGGTGAAACTATGGCTGTAGCATTTTTAATAGGTGCAATTTATACCATTCCAGATAAAATTACAGATCCTACTATATCTATCCCTGTTGCTATGGCTGTGAATTTTGGAGAGGCTAGTGGATTAGGGGAGAGTAGTTTATTTTATTTGGGTTTGATTTTATTTGTAATCTCTTTTGGTGTAATATCGTTTGCAAAATTTTATTTTCTTAAAAAGGCTAGATAATGAATAGATTATTATTAAATAAAATTGTTTTGGGGCTAAGTGTTGTATCAGCATTGATTGGATTAGGTTTTTTAGCTTGGATATTGTTAACATTATTTATTAAAGGTGTAAGTTCTTTGCATTTTTCATTGTTTTTAAATGATTTGGTAAATGGGGGATTAAGAAATCTAATTATAGGACAATTGGAACTTGCATTGTTAGCTTCTGTTGTTGGAATTCCATTAGGTATGGCTGCAGGGATTTATATTCAAGAGTATGGTAGAGGAAAATATGCAAATTTTATAAGAGATTTAAGTGATATTATGATGTCAGCACCTTCTATTGTTATAGGAGCTTTTGTATATGCGATTGCTGTAAAACCTTTTGGTGGAGCAAATGGTTATGCAGGAGTTTTAGCTTTGTCTATTATGATGATACCAATTATTATCAATACCACTGATAACATGCTTGCTTTAGTGCCAAAAGAATTACGAGAAGCTGGAATTGCTTTGGGTGCAAGTAAATATAAAGTTATTTTGGATATTGTAATCAAAGCTGCAAAAGTTGGTATAATGACGGGTATTTTATTGTCTTTTGCTAGAATTGTCGGGGAAACGGCACCTTTACTTTTTACAAGTGAAACAAGTAGTTATTTCAATATGAATTTAAGTGAAGCTATGCCATCACTTACAGTTAGTATTTATAATTTGGCAAATGAACCAGAGCAAAGTAGTCGTGATCTTGCGTGGGCAGCATCATTTATTTTGACAGTTATTGTGTTGATGATAAATCTTACAGGTAGATTTATAACAAGAAATAAAAAATAAATAAGGAATTATAAAATGTCTATAATGAAAATAAAAAATTTTAGTTTTACATATCCTGGTGCTACTGCACCATCTTTGAAAAATATCAATTTAAAAATAGCAAAAAATAAAATAACAGCTTTAATCGGACCTAGTGGTTGTGGTAAATCAACTTTACTTCGCTCTATGAATCGTATTCATGATTTGTATGCTGGTTGTAAATATGAGGGTAAAATTGATTTGTATGACGAGGATAAAAAAGGGTTTAAAAACATTTTAAATATAAAAAAAGAGAATGAATTTATCAAACTAAGACAACAAGTTGGTATGATATTTCAAAAACCAACACCATTTCCTATGAGTATATTTGATAATGTTGCTTATGGATTAAGAATAGATGGTATAAAAAACAAAACAGAACTTGAAAATAGGGTGGAGGCTGCATTAAAAGGTAGTGCATTGTGGAAAGAGGTATCTCATAGATTAAACAAATCGGCTATGGGGCTAAGTGGAGGACAACAACAAAGACTTTGTATAGCTCGTGCAGTTGCTGTTAAGCCTGAGGTGTTACTATTTGATGAACCAACAAGCGCACTTGATCCAATAAGTACAGCAGCAATTGAAGAATTAATCGTAGAATTAAAAAAAGATGTTAGTATTGCAATAGTAACTCATAATATGCAACAAGCAAGTAGGATTAGTGATTATACTGCTTTTATGTATCTTGGAGATTTAATAGAATTTGATGAAACTCAAACAATATTTTTAAATCCAAAAGAGAAGCAAACAGAAGATTATATTACAGGGAGATTTGGATAATGTTATATGAAAATGAACTAAATGCTGTACAAACTAAAATAGAAGAGATAGGAAATGGTTTGGTTGAAGCAAACAAAGCCATATTAGATGCATTACAAGAGTGTAATCATGATCAATTTGTTGATGCAAAAACATATATTAAAAATATGTCAAGTAAAACTAATGATATTGATAATGATATTATAAAAATACTTGCTTTGTATTCTCCAGAAGCAAGAGATCTTAGACAAGTTGTTTCTTATTTGAAAATTACAAATGAATTAAATCGTGCAGTAGCCAATACAAGAAGTTTTATAAAAGGTTTTATTGATGTTTGTTCTCAAACAGATGTAAAAATTGTAAAAGAATACGCAATACCTATGCAAAGATCCACAGTAAAAGCTATTAAAATTACAGTAGATATGTTAAGTATAGAGTGTGAAGATGAATTAAGAGATTTATTAAATGATGTAGTTATAGAAGAGAGTAAAACAGATGATTTATATGAAATTGTTGAAAAAAGTTTAGTGAAACAAGCATCTAAATCTGATGATTTTGAAACCTTTCATAATATGTTAAAAGCACTTAGAAAAAGTGAAAAAATAGCAGACCGTGCAATTAGTATAGCTAATTTGATTTTATATATAAAAGTTGGTGGAGCATTCCACACTAAGTGATTTTATTATGAAAAAAACAATATTAATAGTAGAAGATGAAGAAGATATTTTAGATTTGATTGAATATACACTTCAATCGGAAAATTACGATACGATAACCTGTTTAGATACAAAAAATGTAAAAAATATTTTAGATGAAGAAAATATAGACTTGATACTTATGGATCGTAATTTACCATCTATGGAAGGCTCTGTATTTATAGAATCTATAAGAAAAAATGGATATAATCAACCTGTTATTTATATCAGTGCAAAAAGTACAACAGATGATATAATAGAAGGATTTAACAGAGGTGGAGATGATTATATAACAAAACCTTTCAATTTGGCAGAATTAAAAGCTAGAGTAAAAGCAGTGATAAAAAGATCATCTAAAATAGAAGATGTGATAAAATGTAGAGATATAATTTATAACGCTTCTAATAAACAATTTAGTATCAATAATAATATTATTAAATTAAGTCATCTTGAACATGATTTGTTATTGGAGTTTATTAAAAATCAAGATGTTTTACTTACTCGTGATTTATTGTTAAATAGTGTATGGCCAGATGGTTATGATAAACAAACAAAAACAGTGAATGTAGCAGTAAAGCGTTTAAAAGAAAAAATTGATCCAACAGGAGAAAAAAAATATATCAAAGCAATAAGAGGCGAGGGGTATATTTTCGTAAATAAAGGGGTGTATTGAAAACTCTTCATCAAATATTTCTACAAAAATTTATTATTTTATTTACTGTTTTATTGATTGTTACAGGTAGTATAACGTATTATTGGGTAAAAGATTTTTATATCAATCAAACAAAAACATCATTATTGCATAATATTTATTTAGTATCTTATGATTTGGATAATATTTCCAAAATAGATAATATAGCAAAACATCTCAAAAAAGATTTGCATATAAGATTAACTATAATTGATAACAATGGGATAGTAATAGTAGAATCGCACAAAGATAAAAAATTGTTAAATAATCATAAAAATAGAAAAGAGATAATTCAGGCATCAAATGAACCATTTGGGTTTTCTATTAGACACTCTGCAACTTTAAATACAGATTTATTATATGTGGCAAAAAAATACAAATATAAAAACCATATCGTATATATAAGAATGGCAAGAGAAGTTAATGTGATAAATCAAGAAATTGTATCATTGGCTATTAAAATTGCAATAGTGTTATTTCTGTTTTTTGTAATATTATTTTTTATAACATATAAAATGAGCAAAGCAGTACAAGAAGAGATAAATAATATTTCACAATTTTTACGAGATCTTACAAAGAAACGGAAAACTACATATATAAATTCAAATTTTTCTAGAGAATTAAACCGTATTACAAAAATGTTGTCAAAAGTTGCATTAATATTAACAAAAAAAGATAAACAAAAACAAAAATACACTGCAAAATTGCAATTAGCAAATACTCAAAAAGATGATATTATTTCTGCTATTTCGCATGAATTCAAAAATCCCATAGCTGTAATCAGTGGATATACACAAACATTGCTTGAAGAAAAAGATATAAATAATAATATACGCAATAAATTTTTGCAAAAAATTTATAAAAGTTCTGTTAGATTAAATAATTTGATAGATACATTGAGATTGTCTATCAAATTAGAAGATGGAAAACAATCATTAAATTGTGAAATAGTTGATTTAGAAGAATTTTTACAAGAAAATATTGATATGATTTTGTTAAATTATAAAGATAGAGATATAAAATTACAAATTAATGAACAAAATAAAATTAAAGTGGATAAAACTTTATTTAGTGTTGCTGTGGTAAACCTTATAGAAAATGGATTAAAATATTCACAAGAACAAGTAACTGTAATATTGAATAAAAATTCTATTTGTATAAAAGATGAAGGTATAGGGATTGATAACAAAGAGATTGCAAATATTACACAAAAATTTTATAGAGTTTCAAATAATGGTTGGAATAACTCTTTGGGTTTAGGGTTATCAATTGTATCTAATATTTTAAATGCACACAAATTTAAATTAACAATTCAAAGTAAAAAAAATCAAGGTTCTACTTTTTGTATTGTTTTTCAAGAGGAGATCTAAAATGATAAAATTAGAATATACAGGACCAAAAGCAATTATATCTCAACATGGTATTTTTTTTAAGAATGGAAAAGAAGATAAATATATCTATCTTAAAATAGCTACGCAAATTTTATTATCTATTGATAAAATTCATAGTGAAAATCCGAAATTTCAACATTTTATCAAAGATCATAATAATTTAAGTGATAAAAATATAATTGAGATTTTAAAACTTTATGAACCAAATTTGGAAAATGATATTCAAAAACAGATTAATAATTATAAACAACATATTAATCAAGAGATAGTAGAGGTTAATAATAATAAATTAATAACTAAAGAAGAACAAAGTATTTGGATTAAAAATATTAAAATTATGTATAATTATATGATTCAAAGGGAGGTAAATAAACTTTGTTATATCCATTTGATTCATTATATTAAAGAGATAATTCATAAAGAACATATTACAGAAATTGATATAGATTTTGATTTAAAACATTGGCATATATTAGAATCTATAGCAGGTAATTTAGAGTATGGAGATAAACCAATTTTGGCACATATAAAAGTGCAAGAAAATCAAAACAAGAAATTAATAGCAAAATTATTTATAGAATTAACTGATACAATTAAAAATATTTAATTACTCCTAATTAAAGAAAAAATAAAAGATAATTTAGATAAAATGCACACATATAATTCAGGACTGCTTAATATTGTAAAAACAGCCCTCCATTAGCTTTTTTTTATGGAGATCTTAATACAAATGTTTCAATTTGATACACTAACTTTAATATTTATAGCTCTTATTGTTTTAGGAGCTATCCCAAATGTCTTTTATTCTTTTGGCTATTTACCACATATCAAAAGAAAATTGCATTATAAAATACACTATTTTAGTTTTATTATCTCTATGATTGGAGTTGTAAGTAGTGCAAATAGTTTAGTATTTTTATTTTTTTGGGAATTGATGAGTTTAACTTCATGGCAACTTATTTTAACTGAAGCTAATAATAAATCAACCATAAAAGCTGCAAAATTTTATTTTATTATGACACATTTTGGTTTTGTATTTTTATTATTGTTATTTTTACTAATTACAAATGGAGATTTAACTATAAATTTTAACTCTATGAAACTTATAGCTTCTAATTTTGAATATCCATCATTATTATTTTTCTTTTTGATTTTAGGATTTTTAAGTAAAGCAGGAGCTGTACCACTTCAT
>Ga0256828_1002384_pt1 | contig 11210 bp, 12 predicted proteins | sample CV88metaG_FD_185993 | JGI IMG/M metagenome (GOLD analysis project Ga0256828, IMG submission 185993) | Hydrothermal vent microbial communities from East Pacific Rise, Pacific Ocean - CV88 | ecosystem: Environmental > Aquatic > Marine > Hydrothermal vents | place: Pacific Ocean: East Pacific Rise... | reverse complement strand
GCAGCTCTCCATCTTCTCTTGCTTCATTCAGTGCGGAGACAACATCGAGGTAGAGCGGTTCTCCCAGAGAGCCCGGTTCTTTCGTACGGTCAAGTACGGCAATGGAGCGTGTGCTTTTTGGAAGTGCCCCAATAAAGTCTTTTATGGCGAAAGGACGGTATAGACGTACTTTAAGCACACCGACACGCTCCCCCTGCCCATTGAGGTAGGCAACCGTCTCTTCTGCCGTCTCAGCCCCCGACCCCATCATGACAATGATACGCTCGGCTTCAGGGTCACCCACATACTCGAAAATACGGTAGCTTCTCCCGGTCAATACAGCGAACCGGTCCATCATCTCCTGTACAATGGCCGGTGTTTCATCGTAAAAACGGTTGACACTCTCCCTGCCCTGAAAATAGACATCCGGATTTTGGGAAGTTCCCCGGATGAAAGGATTGTCCGGAGTCAATGCACGTTTTCTGTGCGCTTCTACCAACTCATGGTCTATCATTTTCTGCATCACCGTTTCATCGATGAGTTCTATCTTGCTGACTTCATGAGACGTACGGAAACCGTCAAAAAAATGTAAGAACGGAATGCGTGATTTGAGTGTGGCAGCCTGGGCGATGAGCGCAAAATCATGCGCCTCCTGTACCGAGTTCGAACAGAGCATGGCAAACCCCGTCTGCCTGACGGACATCACATCGGTATGGTCCCCGAAAATGGAAAGTGCCTGGGCCGCCAGAGAGCGCGCTGCAATGTGAAAGACCGTCGGGGTCAGCTCCCCTGCGATCTTGTTCATGTTCGGGATCATCAGCAGCAACCCCTGAGATGCGGTGAATGTCGTGGTCAGCGCACCGCTCTGGAGTGCGCCGTGTACCGTACCGCTGGCACCTCCCTCACTCTGCATCTCCATAATCTGAGGCACGGTGCCGAAAATATTCTTCTCCTCATGCGTAGCATAAAGATCGCTCCATTCCCCCATGGGAGAAGCCGGCGTGATCGGATAGATCGCGATCACTTCATTGAGTTTGTAGGCAACACGCGCAACTGCTTCATTTCCGTCTATGGTAGCCACTGTTTTTTTCATATCGTCTCCTTTTTTACTGTTGTAATTTTTTTCTAAGTTCTTTCAGTCTTTTCTGGTAATCCTCGCCATCGCCATACGGGAAAAACATATCATACGTTTCATGCCTGTATGCAATTTTCTTTGCATGTTTGATAGGACAGAAATAAAGCTCCGTCTTCGATGCGATGGAAGAGGCGTAACACATCAGTCCGTTGAAGTAAGAGCAGTAGAGGCAGTTGAGTTTCTCGATCACATTCAAATAGCCGAGATATTGCCGGTCAAAGACAATAAAACTGTTTCTCTCCTCAAAGCGGATACCAAAAACACGTGATACCACATGGCGGTAGAGGAAAAGCATCATATCCAAAAATAAAGCGGGGAAGATCATACCATAGACAACAGGGGAGCTGAGCAGGTGTAAAATCGGTATTTCACGAAACCAGATCCAGAGGCTTTTCATATTTTCTCTCTGTTTTTCAAACACCTCTTTTTCAAATTTGACATAACCGTTCTGTATCTGGTAGCTAAAACCGCTCTCCTGTTTCTCTATCTCTTCTCCCAGCTTTTTTTTCAACGCATCTATCTCTTCAATGATCTCTTCGATTTTACTGTTCATCTTTGTCCTTCCGCTCTTATGTATACGCTCCCTATAGCAGATCAAGCGTCCTGTTTTGTAAAAATTGCCTTTTTACTTCCTTTATTATATACTTCAACATTAAAACTAAAGGTTATTTCTTGAAAAAGTTTACTTTTCTCTCTATTTTCTTTTTTACTGCATATATTTTCGGTAATGATATCTTCGATGATTTTATCGATGGGCAGATCAAGGTAGAAACACAATTTCTCGACCAGAACCTCTCTGTGGAAAAAAAGATGGAGATCAAACAGGAGCAGGAGAAGGATTATCAGAAATTTTTCATACAGTATGCTTCAAAAAGAGGAGAATACCTGCAACAGCCTGATCCCTACCGGTATACGATCAGCAAACTGAAACTTCGTATGAAGAGCAACCGGTACAGGGGCAATAGCAATGCCGCTCTGCGCGACGAACTGCACCTTCAGGGTTACAAACTGAGACGTGAGATCCGTCGGACACTCCACGATGTACTGCGTTATGCCGACAGCAACTCCAAAGAGTTCTTCCTTGATAAAATCAGTGAAATACTGCTCAAACACTTTGCCTCCTTTAAACCACTGGAGAAGAAAAAGTATCTCTCGAAGGACCAAAACCAGTCCAGCCCTGTGGTCCAATCGCTGCATCAGGCGCTAAGAGAGCTGATTGCGCTCAAAAGTGTCGCCAATACCTTTAGCGCCGAGATCGTAGACAACAGCTCTCTCATCTACCGTACCGTCAGTCTTTCCAAATCTAAACTTTTCAGCCTCATCAATACGATCAACAACTCATCGTACGGCCAACAGATCAACAACTACCTTATTCCTTTGCATCTTGATTTCGCCAAAATACTTCTGGCGCTGGCGATCATCTTTTTCATTATTTTTTCACAGGTTATCATCCATTTTTTTATCAACCGTTTTCTTTATCATTACAAGTTGAAAGAGGACGATATAGAGTATATCCATGCCCGCATTACAAGAGTATTCAATATTCTTGCCTCTCTATTCATTATCCATCTTATTGTTGTCGTTTATCTTGGGTTCGATATTAAAAGTATCGGTATCAGCAAGATATTCGCCGTACTTTATGTCATCCTGGTCGCTCTTCTGCTGTATCGTATTACCAACACTATCGCCTCGATGAAAGTAGAACACATCCAAAGCAGCAAGATCCTGAGAAAAGAGGTGATCAATCTTGCCATCAAAGTCATCAATACCCTCATTATGCTTGCTGCGGTCATCGCCATCCTCAAAATCGCCGGAGTCGACCTGACCGCACTGCTCTCCGGTCTTGGTATCGGTGGTTTCGCCCTGGCATTTGCCGCGAAAGACAGTATTGCCAATATTTTTGGTTCCGTCTCCATCCTTGCAGGAGATCTCTTCGAACAGGGAGACTGGATAGAAACCAAAGATGTGGACGGTACCGTCGTAGAAATAGGCCTCAGGGGAACGACCATCCGTACTTTTGACAATGCGCTTATTTCCATACCGAATTTCAAACTTGCTAACAGCGGCATCAAGAACTGGAGCAGAAGGAGCATAGGAAGGCGGATCAAAATGAATCTTGCCGTAACGTATGAATCAGATTTTAACGATATCCGCCATGCTATCGACGATATTCGGAACATGCTAAAAGAGCATCCGGGAATAGCCAATGAAAGAACACAATATACCAATTCCTACCGCCATGCAAAATTGGTATCTACTGAAGACTTTAAGGGGATCAAACGGACATCAATGGTCTATATGGATGAATTTTCCGATTCGAGTATCAATATTCTTCTCTACTGTTTTACACGTTCGGTCATTTGGAGTGAGTGGCTTGAAGTCAAAGAGGATGTCATGTACAAAATAGCCGATATCATACAAAAGAACAACCTGCAGTTCGCCTACCCTACCATGACGATCCACCAGGTAAAAGAGGAGAACGACAAGCCGTAATTTCTACTTCTCTCCTGCTTCAGCGTTTACGTCTAAAATGTGCCGTATAGATACGCCGGAGGTCATCTCTGGCATATTCCATAAATCTGTGCCGGGTTATGAGCACCGGCATCCCCCTTCTCGCCCACCTGAAAAGCATATAAATATCTTTTTCCCTGACATGGATACATCCGTGGGAACTGTAGTCAATATTGCCTTTATGAAGTGCATGCCCCCAGGGGGTAAAAAAAATACTGTAGTCCATATTGTCACTGCCATCCGGTTCGGGATATGTCTTTGAAGTATAGTAGCGTTTTTTCCAAAGTACTTTCCATTTTCCAGAAGGCGTATAGCCCGCCTCTTCTCCAGATGATATCCCCCCGCTGAGCCATACCGTTCCATCTTTGTCCACAGCATAAAACCTGCCGTCACTATCCTCTTCCCGAACAGAAACAAGAATAAAATCCCTCCCCGTAAGGTCGATCCCCTCTTCCATCCCGTCTCTGTCAACGTAAATAAACTCTGTTTTTGCCACAGGTATCAGTTCTCTGGTATCCTCCGCGAACAGAGAGGTCAAAAAAAACAAAAAAGCGATACCCGTCTGTTTCATGGCAGATCCTAAAATTACTTCTTAAATAGAGTTGATTATCAAAAATTATACTATAGTATATCTCAAAAATATGGTAAGAATATCATATTTTTATATTTTCATTTACTTTCTGTACTTAAAAATACTAAATAAATTTTTTTAAATCGGCAACAATTTTTTCATGCAATGATAAGGGAGAGATAACTTTCATATAGGGTATCCATCTTTTGATCAAATCCATCATCTCCACTTCCTGTGTTACGCTAAAAGAAAGTATTAATGTCCCATCCTCTTTTTCCTTAACAATCTTTTGTGAAAGAAGATATTTTTTCCCTTTAAAATACTGAGCCTTCTGAGGTTCTACTTCTACCACTACTTCTATCAAGTGATTGCGGTAATTAGGAACATACTTTGCCAAAGGGGTCTGCATCTCTTTGATAAATCTTAATATCTCCCTATTTTGGTGAAAGGTCTTTCCAGTAGGTTTGATCGCTTCAATTTTGGAAATGCGAAATGGTGAAAACTGATAGTTTGGGTGATCCACTTCACAGGTAAGATAAAAGTTTTCATTCATAAAAACAATTTTGTAAGGTTTTACTATATGCTGTACTATTTCTGACTTTGCTTTGTAATCAAGTTCGATCTCTTTACGATGATAGATAGCCTGTTCAAGTTGTTTGAAGAGTGTAGCATCAGCCAAATTGTTTTCGAAAGGTTTGTTTTTAAAAAGATAGATATCTTTCGTTTCCTTGATCTGCTTTTCCAGGATGGCTCTGTCTGAAGTACTGATATTCAAATCATCAAAAAGGTTGCTTCTATCGGCAATGTTAAGTGTCTGCACCAGAAGTGAGAGCTGTTCTGCAGAAGTGATGTTTTCAAAAAGAGATTTTGTCACTGCTTTGTAGCATCCCTGTTCACCACGGATCAAGTGAAAGGTATCTGGGAATACTTTTTTGATGATGTCCAGGTCTCTTCGTATAGTTTTGTCTGACTTTTCAAACCACATGGTTTCATTTTGAAGCTGTGAGATACAGACTTTTTCATTATTGTTGAAACGGCGGATAAGTTCGAGGACACGGTGGGTTTGATTAGACATATATTGCTCCCAATTAAATCAATGGTTTAATCTTATTCTTTTCCAAAAAACTAATAAGTTCATTTATAATAAAAATATCTGGATATTCTGCTTTATGGAACCAAGCATTTCTGGCAAGTCGTATTTTATCAAAAGAGCCTCTTTTTGTTTTATATTGCTTCTCACGACAGACAATAGAAATATAATTTTGTAGTTCTTGTTTTTGTCTTGCAGAATAAGGATCATATTTAAATGCCAACTCTACTATTTTGTCTTCAAATGCAACAAACCCTTGGGTTATAGTAAAAGGAAGTCTTGTCTCTTTCTCTGATATTTTAGTTTCAATATTTTTTCTATCTTGCCAACTAGGATCATGTTTCCAAAGTTGTTGTATTCTATTTAGTTCCTGTAAGGTTTTCTCATATTCTACTTTGGCAATCCCACAATTAAGATTTTCGATTTTTTCGATCTTCTTTACTTTTAATTCATATTCTTCTTTCTCAACTCTCCTAATTGATTCTATCTGAACTTTGAGTTTTTCCGATATATCACTATTTTGTTTTTTTAAAACTTTGATCTTAGCTGCCAAATCATTTTTTTCTGATTCTATAAGTTCTAAATTGTTTTTTAACTCTTCCTCATTACGTGTAATTTCATTTTCAATATTGTTTTTTTCAGTAATGAGCTGGTGATATTTTTTATTAAGCTGTTCCCATTTGTTTTGTATCTGTGATAATTTTTTTGTTATTTTAAAATATCTCTCGTTTTGTTTTTTGCGATACCAATAAAATAATATATATAAAACTAGACTAAAAAATATAATGACTGCAGTTAAAAATTTTCCCTTATCATAAATTTTTGCATAACCATTAGCACCAACATATCTGTGGGTTAAAAAATATAAAAATTTTTCGGTTTCTGATGCATTAGAATAAAAATTTGTTTTAGCTACTAACCATTCATTGGAGTTTGTAAATTTTTGGAACAGATAACTTTGTGATTTAGTTTCATCTTTACTAAAATAATATGAAGGCAGTTCAACCACTTTATTAACCTGAAAAGAAGATGGCAGTTGCTTTATAATATTTGCCACATTCTTGATCATGGGACAAAGCAATGGTCGATTATAAAAATGTTTTGTATCTTCAAAACATTTTTTTTCATCTTCTGATAGTATAGCTACTTGAAATTTCGCATATCCGGTTTTACCAATTAATGGACTTAGTATATTGTTTAGTTGATTTTTATTGATTTCATCGTATTCATTTAATAATATATACATAACTTTAAATTGATTTTTAGTAACTTTATCTAAAGTTAGTGCACGAGAATACATTTGTGCAATACTTGCTGTTAATATAATGAGTAAAGTAATAAATATCCACATAAACTCAAATATATACTTTTTAAAAAGCATGTGTAATGATTTCATCATCCCTATTCCTTTACATAAGTATATCTATAATTTGAAAAGATTATTAATCTATTGGGCTTTTTGTTAAATTTTTCTTATCTTAGAACAAACTTTTTTGCTCTATTTTCTTTGGATAAAGAAGATTAATAAATCTTTCTTTTGATTGCAAAGCTTCATCAATTAACTCTTCTTTAACAAGCGATACCAAAATAGCACAAGTTCTTGCCTGACAATTGATAGAACGCTTCGGATTGAACTCTATATCGGAAAAAACCTCATACTTCATTAATTCTTCAATTAAGTCTGGATAATTATTATAAAGTGCATTGATATAGATCCAATCATAAAATGCTGTTTTTGGTTCATTCTCCCACAATTCACCTTCAAATGAAAAGCCTACTATCTCACCTGAGTTCCGTAAACGCCCATCTTTTTTTGCTTGAATACTTTCGACATGATAGAGGTCTTTATATTGTAGATTTCCTTCAAAAACTTTACTTCCTTGAAAAGCACACTCAACACTGATTTGCTTATCTCCATTGAAATCCACCATCAAGTTAAATGCACTCAATGCCCAACCAATCTTAGAACCGGACTTTGTAGAAACCTCTAATATCTTTTCATAGCCAAGTACTTTGGCAGCATTGTGTAATGATTGAATAGATTTAGCTTTTTGTGTTATGGAAAAACCATTAAAGAATTTGAACTCGATCATTTTTTCTTCCACAAGATTTGGTTTAGCTACTGAAAGGAAAATAGGTCTATTTGCCATTAAATACCCCTAAGATTTTGTCTGGACTAATATGATCAAGTACAAGTATTTCTGCTTTTCTTGCTTCTTTGTATTCATCAAATATAGGACTAAATAACATTTTATCAAAATTAATTTTCTTTTTTATTTTGTCAAATTTAAATAATTTTGCTCTATTATCATTAGCTACCTTATTACAGAAAAGTGTATTTTGCTCAAAAAGAACAGATATGTCTATTTCTATCCATATGGGATCAAATATACTTCGACGATTTTTTGCTATATAGTACATTGGATGATCTTTTATAAATGCTAAATGAACATATTTATCGAGCCCATTATAGTGATCCAAACTATGACTAAGTGAATCAGCTCCAGTAAATTCAACCTTAATGTTCTGTTTTTCAATTTTTGTTAATGATAAGATACCATGTTCCATAATTGATTTAAGATTAGATCTGTCTGTAAAATGCCATACTGATGTAATACCTTTCTTATTTAGAAATTTTTTTATTTTTTCTAGTTTTATATCAACTTGTTTTTCCTTTTTCTTTTTTAGTGTATTATTCTGCAATACATTTTGATTCAATACAGATTTTTTTTCAACATATTCATCTTTTATAGATACGCTATTAAGCTTTTTTATTGTGACAATGCCTTTCCATTTCGTTTTTTGAACATTATTAGCTTGTCTAATCATTTGTGTAATCCTTTTAGGGTATTTAGATAATCAAATAATACATATATAAATACCCATATTTTGTCTATCACATATTTTTTAAAATACTATACTTCTGGTTCAACCTTAAAAACTTGTAGTGTTGCAATCAAATCATCAATCACATTTTCATTTGGAAGTACAGCATCATGCATCCATTTATTTCTAGCTTTTCTAATTCTATGAAACCTCTCTTCTATACTTCTATTAATCAGGTTTTCTTTTGTAATAAGCTTGATCATGTCAAGCAGTTTCATATTTTCTTCGAAACCATCACATTTTTTTGCGAGTCTAAAAACCACTTCTTTTTCAAAAAGCATAAATGATTGTGAAAGCGTAAATGGTATCTTTTGTTTATGCCCTGTAATCTCACATTCTATTTTTTCTCGTTCTTTCCATGTCAGCTCTCTTTGCCACAGTTTTTTGATACTGTGTAGTTTTTCAATCAGTTTCTCTAACTCTTTATGTGCCACATATGATGATACTTTCTCAATTTTACTTTTGAGTTTATTTGAAAGTTCATCATCTACATGTTCAAGTTGTAGAATCTCTTCTTTTTTCATTGATAGTTGACTTTCTATCTTTTTTTCTTCTTCACTTAACTTTGATATTTGTACTTTATAGTCAGTATCTTTAATAGTTTCTTCTCCATATTTTTTATGAAGTTCAAGAATTTTATTTTCAACCTGAATACGTTGCTGCATCAGTTGATTAAATTCAGTATTGAGTACATAGAGCTTTTCATTGGTATCGTATACTTTATTTTTCAATTCAAAATATTCTTTTCTTCGATTTCTGTCATACCGATCATAGATAAAAAAGAGGATAATAGAAATCAAGAATGTCAAATAAAAGATTCCATTAGTTTTTTGCCAAGTTTTTGTAATACCACCATATTTACCCGGTTCACCTTTCCAAGTAAGAAAGTAGTTATACCAATCATCTTTCAAAAATAAGCCAAAGGAGCCGACAACACTGTCTGTCAAATATTTTCCAGCTTCACCGATCAATATCTTTCCATTTGGTAATTGGGTATAAAAATAACTTTCACCATTTGGCATATCATATATATCAGTTCCATATTTATTTCTTTTGGTAGCATTTGATATATCTTGTTTAAATATATTGATGTTTTCAAACTTTGCACATATTTCATCAGATCTCGATCCATTTTCCACACATGTATTTCTCCCTAATAAGGCTACTGGAAAAAATACTTTCTGACCATGTTTAATAGCCAAAACATCTGTAATGTGTTTAAGATCTTCTTCCTGTCTTTTTGTATCTATGACATCAAGACTATGTGTGAAAACTTTAAAATCAAAATTTCTTACACCATGGAGCGTTGTTTCTCTTGAAAACATTATAACTGTTGCCAATACCATATAGATCAATCCCGTTATTGAAAACCAAATAAATATTCGTTTCATCTTTTTGCTCCTTTTTTATTTTGTTACTTTATTTTAATTATTTTTCTTACTTTTGATAAGGTCATTTTAAAAATATTTTTTTTCTCAAAATGCCAAGTTGCATCTTCCATTTTCTAAAAAATTATTTAAAATAGACAATATGTGTCCATAATGACTGTCATAATATGGCAACTAAAAAGAAAAGGAGACAAACAAATGAAAGTAACTTACCACGCAACAAAAAGGTTTTTGCAAAGAGTGTTAAAAAAAGAACATTGGTCAAGAGAAGAGTTTTTTATAGTCAAACAGCATCTTGAAGAGATGTTTATGAGTGTCGTTCCAGGTAGTTACCGAAAACCTTTTGCTCTACCCAACTTTAAAGGGTATGTTGTTGTACATGAGGGAGACACAGTCATCACTATTCTTGAAAAAAATCAACGCTACAGAAAGTCACATAGACAAAAAAGGCTAGCAGCATGAATGAAATCATGAAAATATTATCTAATGGACAATATTTGACCAATCAAAGCGTCATAATACTGACTGTAAACCACGAAAGGAAAACACAATGAACCTTCTAAATAAAACCAAACTGACCTTTAAGCATGAGATCGAAAAAATCGCCAGAACCAACATCAAACAGAAGCTACAAAAACAGGGCATCGACTACCGTGATCTTGAGCCGTTCGAGTTTGAGTCCTTGATAGATGCAGAAAGGGAGATATTGGAGTCTGACACTAAAAAAGTAGGACTGGGGATCGGCATCGGACTTGCGATTAGTATGCTGACAGGATTTTAACCATGGAGGCAACGATGACACAGACAGCGACAAATTTGATGGATCAGGGCAAGAAGAGTCTCGACACACTGCTGAGAGAAAAAGCCTATGCGGAAGTAGTAGAGATACTGGCTAAAGAGGGGATACCCGTAGAGAGTGTCAGTAATGAGGACATAGAGGCACTGGTGGAAGCGAGGGTACGCGACAAACATAATGTGATTAAAGGTGTAGCGATGGGTGGTGCATTTGCTTTGCTGCTTTCAAGTGTATTGGGATTTTAGATGTTCAGGCTGGCAAAATACTACCTTCTGGTCAGTCTCTACAACAAAGTAAAGCGTAACCTCTTTGCTCTGCTGATAGCGATTGTACTGATACTGTTCGTTGTCTACATAAGTGCAGACTTGCTGCAAACAATTGCATCAGAGAGCAGAATAATGGTACTGGCTGTCAAATGGATGTTGTTACTTGGACTGATGGCGGTCATTGGTTTTAACATCCGTGAGATGGTACGGGTGGCCGGGACTGCTTTTAGCTTGAAAGAGGAAGAGCTGAAAGAGAAAGATCCCCGAAAAGAGACTATCCTTTCCAAAGAGAAGCTGCAAAGCCGCAGTGAACTCATTTTGCAAAAGTATAGGGAGCAGTGATGAACAGAGGGGTATTACTTGCCGCATGTACGGCACTGCTACTGGTCGGATGTAGTGGCAAACAGAAGCACAAAGAGAAGTACTACCAAACCATCCTGTGTAAAGAGCTTGATGGTGTGATGGAGCAGAGTCTTCTGGACAGAACCCGTATAGACTGCCTGACAGAGGAGTATGCCATAGAGGTGGACTTTGCCAAGAAATGGGCAGAGGGCGTAGGACAGTCTCTTTACTATGCGGAGATGACAG
>Ga0256828_1002383_pt1 | contig 11214 bp, 11 predicted proteins | sample CV88metaG_FD_185993 | JGI IMG/M metagenome (GOLD analysis project Ga0256828, IMG submission 185993) | Hydrothermal vent microbial communities from East Pacific Rise, Pacific Ocean - CV88 | ecosystem: Environmental > Aquatic > Marine > Hydrothermal vents | place: Pacific Ocean: East Pacific Rise... | reverse complement strand
TGATGAAGCAGCTTTCAAAGAGGGGTATCCTCTAAGAGAGAGTAAAATTCCAGAGTATGAGAGTTGGGCTGTAAGAGACTTTAAAATCTGTGTAGCTCCAGCAAAGAGTGCAACACAAATTCATACTCACATGTGTTATAGTGAGTTTAATGATATAATTCGCACAATTGAGGCAATGGATGCTGATGTAATCTCAATTGAAACTGCAAGAAGTGGCAATGAACTTCTTAAAATATTTGCAAAAGTTGGATATAAACAAGAAGTTGGTCCTGGAGTTTATGATATTCATAGCCCAAGAGTTCCAAGCAAAGAGGAGATTGTAGAGCAAATCGAAAAACTTTTAGAAGTTTTACCAGCTAATCAACTTTGGATTAATCCAGATTGTGGTTTGAAAACTAGAAAATGGGAAGAGGTAAAACCAAGCCTTAAGCATATGGTAGAGGCTGTTAAGATTATAAGAGAGAAACTTAATTAAAACAAAGCTCGGTAAATCCGGGCTTAAACTTAGAATGATTTAATAACTAACCATACTACTGCATAAAAATTAAGCAACTTATTGATATAATAATATTATATAATAGTTTTATAATTAATATAAGGACTAAAATGTTTTTAATAAGTCGCTCTGAAAAAATTAATAGAATTTACCAAACTCTTGCCTCTACAAAAGAGTTATTTGTATCTTCAATTATTTATGGAGAAGCATATACTGGTAAAAAAAGTTTAGTTAAAAAGATTTATAACAACTCTTTATGGGTAGATGGAAATGACTTAAACAATGTTAAAGAAGCATTAAAAAATAGTAATTATGTTGTAATTACAAATTTTGATAAAATATTAAATTATGATGAGTTAAATTTTGAGAATATTAATGTAGTTGCAATAAGTAACTCTAAAAATATGGATAGCCGTTTAGAAAATCTTTTTGCATTTATATATAATATGCCTTCTTTAAAAGATAGGGTAGAGGATATTGAATTATATAAAGATATATATAAAAAAGAAGCAATTAATTTATATGATATCCAAAGTGATGTAGAGATATTAAATAGTGATATTGATATATCTAAAAATCTAAAGAGTTTAAAAAGTTCTGTGTATAAATCTGTTTTGCTAAAGAGTTTAAGAGAAGATGATATATCATATCTTTTATATAACTATTATCTTAAAAACTTTAGTGGCAATAATGTATATAAAAAGCAGTTAGAGGTTTTTGAAAAAGCACTTATTAGTGCAGGATTAGATATTCATAAGTCGCAGTTAAAGCTTTCTGATGTGCTTGGAATTAATAGAAATACTCTAAGGAAAAAGATTAATGAATACTACTAATATAGATTTTAAATTTTTAGTAGAGAGTGATAATAATCCATTAATAGTATTTAATCATAATGGAAAAATTATATATCTAAATAGTAATGCAGAGGTTTTAATGAGCTATGCTAATGTTCATGATGTATTTGAGTTGGCTCTTAAAAATGCTCCTAAAGAGTATGGAAATAAAACAACTCAAATAGAGCTAAATTTTAATCAATTAAATTTTTATGCAATAAATGTTAGCTATATTAGTGATGAGTGGATAGCAATTAGGTTATATTATCGCCCAAGAGATAAGATGCTTACAAAAAGAAATAAAAGTGCTGAAATTCCAACAGACTTAAATAGTTTGCTAGATATTGCAATTACTCAATTTAAAATTGATTCTAGTTCAAATATTAGGCTTTTTACTGATCAAGATATACCAAAAGTAATGTTAAATCAAAACAATTTTTTAAAGCTTTTAAGAAAAGTATTAGCTCTATTTAAAGCTACATCTTATATAGATATTACTTTAAAAGTTGGAATTGGAGAGCATATTATTATAGAGGGGCAACGCTACCCACTAATTGATTTAATTTTTTCATCAAATGGTAGATATTGTGATGATGATGATATTATTAAAAATTTAGCTAAAGAGTTGTGCTTAGTTGCAAATTTAAAGGAGAATAGTATCTTTTTTGAGATACCATTAATTAGAAATTAAGATAAAATGCTTAATATAATAAAAAATTTTTTATAGGAGAAATTAATTGGATTCACAACCCCCCTCGAGAACAAGCTCTACATTTTTACACTCTATAGTCGAATATCTTGACATAATTTTAGGTTTTATATTTTCTATTTTAGCAATATATTTTCACGGTATTGGTTATAGAGATTTAAGTGTAATCTCTACTGCTATTGCAATTGGAGCATTTTCAATGACTGTTGCAGAGATTGCTGATATTCTGGCTGAACGCTTTGAAGAGCCATATGCTAGTTTTGTCTTAACTTTTAGTGCAGTTGTTGTTGAAATTGTGCTTTTATTTATGATTATAATGCATGCAACTGGTGCTGAACAAGGTATGGATACTGTAAAGGGTGGAATTATTTCTGCTGTTATTGTTGATTTGAATGTCTTGCTTGGAATTGCAGTATTTATTGGTGGATTAAAATTTAAAGAGCAAGAGCATAATGAAGATACATCAAGCACATACACAACAATACTACTTGTAGCTACATCAGCTTTGCTTGTTCCTAGCATTTTAAACTATACAGAAAATGCCCAAAAATTATTTCAAGCATCTGTTGTAATTGCTACAATATTAATGATTTTTTATATATTTATCTTTATTTTCCAAACAAGAACACATAATGATTTTTTTAAAGCTTCTGCAAAACAGAGAATGTTTAAGTTAAAAAAGAAGCATCATGAACACGAACATCAAGAGGAAGAAGATTATATTTTCGACAAACTCCCAAATTGGGTAAATTTATTAGTTATATTTGTTTTAATTTTTGCAATAGGGTTTTTAGCAGAGATATTTGCAAAAGATGGAATGGTTTTGGCAAAAAATTATGGAGTATCAGCAGGATTAGCAGGACTTATAATTGCTATTATTGCAGTATCTCCAGAGATTATGACAGCAATTAAAGCAGCCAAAGAGGATGAAATACAAAGAGTTGTAAATATAGCAATGGGTGCTTCAACTGTTTCAATTATGCTAACGGTGCCTATGCTTATGTTGCTATCATACTTTAATGGAATTAATTTAACACTTGATTTTAATGCTTTTCAAGTAGGAGCTTTGCTTTTAACAATTATTTTGGCATGGAAAACAACAGATAATGGTGAAACAAACTATTTTGAAGGAATTTCACACTTAATGTTCTTTGCAGCTTATGCAACAATAGCTACACTTTATAATTAGGGGTAATTAAGTCCAATTGGGCTTAATGGAATCTATTAAATACTTTTTTAAAATCTATTAATGTTTTGCACTCAAAATTATTAAATTTTATCTCTTCATTTGTAAAATCTCCAACTTTTAAATATTTGCCATCTTTTAATTCATAAATTTTAGCAATCAAATCATCAGAGTAAACTAATATATAGAATTTAACACCCTCTTTTTGATATATTTTAAACTTTATACTCTCATCAATTTTAGCAGTAGAGGGGCTAATAATTTCTGCAATAATTTTTGGGGTTTTAGTTAGATAATTTGTAGAGTTATCATTACAAACTACTAAAACATCAGGACGAACAACTGTTTTATTATCTACTTTTTTTACAATCATTTTTATCTAAGTTGCTTTGCAGTTGAAAAATGATTTCTCTACTAATAATTTGATGTTTCTTTGTAGCTGCAGGAGCCATAGAAATAGGATACCCCTCTATTAATTCCCAATTTCCATCCCAATTTTTATAATCATCATAAGTGTAATTGACAACTTCTGCTAAAGATATTTTTAACCCCTTTTCTAATATTATACCAATTTTTTTAAATTTTAAAAAAATAATTAGCTATTTTTCTCTGTTTTTACATTATTATAGAAAGTTCTTGGATAGTATTACTTTAAGCTAAAAAACAATTTAACTTCTTAAAAATTCTACCTCATCACCATTAAAAACTCCATACCCTAAAGAACAAGCAAAAGAGGGTAGGGAGGTATAGTTGCCTATTTTTATACCTTGGTGAAAGTGTCCTTCAATAATGTAGTCTGAAGTGTAGCTTTTAGTAATATTGTTAACTATATTTTTAAAATCTTTTATCTCTTTACATATTTTTTTGCTTTGCATTTGCTTTAATTTAGATTTAGCTATATAATCTGGTAAGATTTTTAATAAAAGAGGGTTTCTAATTAGTTTAGTGTATAGTTTGTAGCTAATATTAGTGGCAAATTTATCGCCGTGGCTAATAGCGTAGGTTTTTGATTTATAGCTCATAATTAGGGGTTGAAGCTCTATTTTTACTACTTTAATATTTTTAAATATAGAAGATAGATTAAAGTCGTGGTTACCCTCTAGGTATATAACCTCAACTCTCTTAGCTATATCTTCTATTAACTCTATCTCTTTTGTAAATTTTTTTTGTAGGTATGGTGAGTTGCCTACTAATAAATCAAAAATATCACCCATTAAAATTAGTTGTTCGGTTTTAATTAAGCCTTGATTTATTGCATTTAAGAGTTTTAAAAACTCTTTTGCTTTGTGGTTTGGGTAGTGGGAATCGGCAATAAATATTGCCCCTTTTTTTAGTTTAAGGCACATACGCAATTGTTGGTAAGCCTAAGCTCTCATCAATGTTTAACATAATATTTGCAGCTGCTAGAGCTTGAGATGCTGCTCCTCGTAGCAAATTGTCAATTGCTGAACTTATAAAGATTGAGTTGCCATTTGTTTGTGCAAAAATATCGCAAAAGTGCGTTCCACTTACATCTTTTACATTTACTGGTGTTTCTCTTAGGCGAATAAAAGCCTCTTTACCATAAGCTTTTTCTAACACCTCTTGAGGGTTAATATTCTCTTTTAGAGTTGCATAAACGCTTACTAACTCACCTCTTGTAATTGGAATTAGGTGCGGCACAAAATTTATATTAAACTCTTTGTTATAAACTTTTTTAATTTTCTCTGCAATTTCTGGTGCGTGGCGATGTTTTAGTGGATTGTAGGCAAAAATATTTTCATTTATATTTACAAATGTATTTACTTCTGTTAGCTTTTTCCCAGCTCCACTAACACCACTTTTTGCATCTATAAAAATTGGGCTATCCTCTTGCAAATAAGGCACAAATGGTAGTAAACCTAAAAGTGTTGCAGTTGGGTAGCATCCAGGAGATGCAGTAACTTTTGCACTTTTAATATCACTTCTAAAATACTCAATTAAGCCATAAGCAGAGTGTTTTAAATTCTCTTTATCTTCATGTTGGCAATATGCACTCTCATATGTTTCTAACTCTAAGCGATAATCAGCAGATAAATCAACTACTTTAATATTTAGTGCAATTAACTCTTTTGCAAAGCCCATTGCAGTTTTGTGAGGAAGAGCTAAAAAAACCAAATCACAAACTTTTGCAATATCTTTGGCATTTGCAACTTCTACATTTTGATTAATAATACCCTTTAGAGATGGATGCAAAATATCCAAAGAGCTATCGCCTTTGCTTGTGGCAACATAAGATAAGTTAAATTTTGGGTGGTTTAAAATTAGCTTTACAAGCTCTAAGCCTGTATAACCACTAACCCCTACAATACCTACATTAAAGCTCATTTTAAAGCTCTATTGGAGTATATTTAACTTCTTCAATGTCAAAGCTTTTTTTGCCATTTGGTAAATTTAGCTCTACTTCATCTCCCTCTTCTTTGCCAAGTAAAGCTCTTGCCATAGGTGATTGAATTGAGATAAGTCCTTTGTTTGGATTAGACTCTTGCACTCCAACTATAGTATAAGTTAACTCTTCATCTGTATCTTGGTCTATTAAAACAACAGTTGAACCAAAGCTAATTCTTTCATGCGCAAGAGTAGAAGGGTCAATTACCTGCGCTCTGCCAATAATATCAGTAAGTTCTGTAATTCTAGCTTCCATTAAGCCTTGGCGCTCTTTTGCAGAGTGGTATTCAGCATTCTCTTTTAAATCTCCAAGCTCTCTTGCCTCATCTATAATTTTAGCAATTTTTGCTCTCTCTTGGCTCTTTAGCTGCTCTAACTCTTCACTTAATTTTTTGTAAGTTACTTCTAGCATAGGAACTTTTTGCACTATGTTTCCTTTTTGTGAAATTTTACGATATTATAACAAAAAAATTTAAAGGCAGAGTATGTCTAAAACTATTTTAATAACTAATGATGATGGTTTTGAATCTAAAGGCTTATATGCGCTAAAAGAGGCTTTAGAAAATATAGCAAATGTAGTTGTAGTTGCCCCAACACTAGAAAAATCAGCTTGTGGACACTCTTTAACTCTTACACGCCCTTTGCGTTTTATTGAGTTAGAAGAGAATTTCTATAAGTTAGATGATGGCACACCAAGTGATTGTGTATTTTTATCTCTTACAAAATTATTTAAAGAAAAAAAGCCAGATTTAGTTGTAAGTGGCATAAATATAGGTGCGAATTTGGGTGAAGATATTACATATTCTGGCACAGCTTCTGCTGCTATGGAGGCAGTTTTGCAAGGTATTCCAGCAATTGCATTTTCGCAAGTTTATAATAAAGAGTATGATAATTTAGCAAATTTAGACTACTCTTATGCAAAAGAGGTAGCTTTTAATTTGGTAGAAAAGTTTTTTAAAAAGGGCTTACCACTTGAAGATAGAAAATTTTTAAATGTAAATATTCCACCAACAAAAATTGCTAAAAAAGAGCTAAAAGTAACTCACGCAGGGCGTAGAAGTTATGGTTTTGATGCCGAGGTTCATATAAATCCAAGAGGGCAAGAGTATTACTGGATTGGTTTACCAAAGGTAGAGTGGCACCCAACCAAAAACCCAAAGCATGATTTAAGCGATATAGAAGCAATTGCAAATGGTTATACAAGTATAACACCAATACATTTAGATATGACACACTATGAGAGTATAAAAAGGGTTCAAGAGTGGCTTTAACAAGATGCAAAGAGTTATTTGGTAGTGATTTTGAAAAATTAACTAAAGCAAAAGTGCTAATTTTAGGAGTTGGAGGGGTTGGTAGTTTTGCACTTGATTGCCTCTATAAAAGTGGCATAAGAGATATTACAATTGTTGATTATGATAGTTATGACACAACAAACCAAAATAGGCAAATTGGAGCGTTAGGAAACGAGGGAAAATTAAAAACCAAAGTTTTAAAAGAGTTATATCCAAAAATCACAACCATAAACCAAAAGATGGATTTAGCTTGGGTTGAGAGTTTTGATTTTGAGCCATACGATATTGTGTTAGATTGTGCAGATACTACAAAAGTAAAAGTTGAAGTTGCTAAAAAATGTTACAAAAAGTTAATAATGAGCTTAGGTAGTGCAAAAAGATATGACTTTAGCAAAATAGAGGTAAGCACCATATTTAAAACCCATGGCGACGCACTTGCTAGAAAAATAAGAAATGAACTAAAAAAAGCTAAATTTAATAAAAAATTTACTGTGATTTTTAGCACAGAAGAGCCAAAAGTAAAAGAGAAAGGCTCTTTTGTGGGAGTTACTGGAGCTTTTGGCTTGGCAATTTGCTCTGAAGCTATTAAGAAAATTTTGAGTTGATAATTTAAACTCTATTATTAAAAAGCAAAAGCTAAATTTTAATCTTTATTATATATTCTTAAGTTTTAACTCTTTTAGGTATAATAACTACTATTTAATTGCCTAAAAAAGGGGTGTAATGAGTGATTTATTTGAGAGCAACTTAGTTGAAGATATTAATATCGAAGAGAGTATAAAGGGTAGTTACCTTGATTACTCTATGAGTGTAATTGTTGGTCGTGCTTTACCAGATGCAAGAGATGGGCTTAAACCTGTGCATCGTCGTATTTTATTTGCTATGAATGAGTTAAACTTAACTCACCGTGCTAGTTATAAAAAATCGGCTCGTATTGTTGGGGATGTTATAGGTAAGTATCATCCACACGGTGATAATGCAGTTTATGATGCACTTGTTAGAATGGCTCAAGACTTCTCTATGAGAGAGCCACTAATTGATGGGCAGGGTAACTTTGGTTCTATTGATGGTGATAATGCAGCTGCTATGCGTTATACAGAAGCTAGAATGACAAAGATTGCAGAAGAGTTATTAAAAGATATTGATAAAGATACTGTTGATTTTATACCAAACTATGATGACTCAATGAGAGAGCCAGAGGTTTTACCTAGTAGAATACCAAATTTACTTTTAAATGGTTCTAGTGGTATTGCTGTTGGTATGGCTACAAATATTCCGCCACACCGTTTAGATGAATTAATTGATGCACTATTAGCATATCTTGAAAATCCTGAAATTAGTGTTAATGAATTAATTGAGTATGTGCAAGGACCAGATTTTCCAACAGGTGGTATAATTTTTGGTAAAAAAGGTATTGTAGATGCTTATACAACTGGTCGTGGGCGCATTAAAGTTAGAGCAAAAACTCATATTGAACAGAAGAAAAATAAAGAGGTAGTTGTAATAGATGAGTTACCTTATCAAGTTAATAAATCTAAGTTAATTGAAAATATAGCTGGGCTTGTTCGTGATAAGCAAATAGATGGTATTAGTGAAATTAGAGATGAATCAGATAGAGATGGAATTAGGGTTGTAATTGAGTTAAAGCGTGATGCGATGAGTGATATTATTTTAAATAACCTCTATAAATCAACTCAAATGCAAATTACATTTGGAATTATAATGCTCTCAATTGTAAATAAAGAGCCTAAAATTCTTAATTTACCTCAAATGTTAGAGATTTTCTTAAAACATAGAAGAACAGTTGTAATTAGAAGAACAATTTTTGAACTTGAAAAAGCAAGAGCAAGAGCTCATATTTTAGAGGGCTTAAAGATTGCAGTTGATAATATTGATGAAGTAATTAAAATTATTCGTGCTAGTGCTAATGATGAAGATGCAAGAAATAATTTAATAGAGAGATTTAATTTAAGTGAAGTTCAAGCAAGAGCAATCTTAGAGATGAGATTACGTCGATTAACTGGTCTTGAAATTGAAAAAATTGAGAGTGAATTAAAAGAGCTTTTAGAGTTGATTGAAAAACTACAAGCAATTCTAAAGAGTGAAGAAAAAATTAATGAAATTATTAGAGATGAGCTTTTAGAGATTAAAGAGAGTTATAGTTCAAAAAGAAGAACTGAAATTGTTGAAGATTATGATGATATTGATATTGAAGATTTAATTCCAAATGAGCCAATGGTTGTTACAATTACACATAGAGGCTATATAAAAAGAGTTCCTATAAAGCTTTATGAGCGTCAAAATCGTGGTGGCAAGGGAAAAATTGCAGTTACTACCTATGATGATGACTTTATTGAGAAGTTCTTTATATCAAATACCCATGATACTTTAATGTTTGTAACTAATAGAGGGCAGTTGTATTGGTTAAAGGTTTATAAAATACCAGAGGGTAGCAGAACGGCAAAAGGTAAAGCAGTAGTTAATTTGATCAATTTACAAGCTGGTGAAAAGATAAAAGCAATAATACCAACTTGTGATTTTGACGAGAGAAAATCTCTTGTATTCTTTACTAAAAATGGTATTGTAAAAAGAACAAAACTTAGTGAATACTCTAATATAAGAAGCAATGGAGTAAGGGCAATTAATTTAGATGAAGATGACGAAATTGTAACTGCAGAAATTATTATGCCTGAAACTAAATGGATGTTTATTGCAACTAAAAAAGGGCAATGTATTAGATTTAAAGTTGAAGATGTAAGAGAGATTGGAAGAGTAGGGCGTGGAGTTACAGGAATTAAGTTTAAAATAGATAGTGATTATGTTTGCGCAGCTACACTAATTGATAACCAAGAGCAAGAGTTGCTAATAGTTAGTGAGAAAGGACTTGGTAAGAGAACAAGTGCAAATGAGTATAGAGAGCAATCTCGTGCTGGAAAAGGTGTAATTGCTATGAAACTTACAAACAGAACAGGCGATTTGGTTGGAGCTGTTATTGTAGAAGAGGATCAAGATTTAATGAGCTTAACAAGCGTTGGTAAAATGATTAGAGTTGATATGCAACAAATTAGAAAAGCTGGAAGAAACACAAGTGGTGTAAAAGTTGTATCTGTAGAGGGTAAAGATGGCGTTGTTAGCATTGCAAAGTGTCCAAAAGACCCAAAAGAGGAAGATAATTGCATAGATGATGAAACTAGTGAAGTAGCAGAAAATAGTATTGAAGAAAAAACAGAAGGAAATGAAAACAATGAGTAGATTATACAACATAGCAGTAGCAGGTGCAACTGGAGCTGTTGGCGAAGAGATATTTAGAATATTAGAAGAGCAAAATTTTCCAGTAGGCAATGTTTTGCCACTAGCAAGTGCAAGAAGTGCTGGTGGGGTAATTGAGTTTAAAGGCAAAGAGTATAAAGTAGAAGAACTAACAGAAGATGTTTTTGAAGGTAGAGATATAGATATTGCTTTTTTTAGTGCAGGTGGAAGTGTTTCGGCTAAATTTGCTAAGTTTGCAGTAGAAGCAGGAGCTGTTGTAATAGATAATACAAGCCACTTTAGAATGGATCCAGAAGTGCCTTTAGTTGTGCCAGAAGTGAATCCACAAGATATTGCAGCTTGGAGAGAAAAAGGAATTATAGCAAATCCAAACTGTTCAACAATTCAAATGGTTTTAGCGCTAAAACCATTATACGATTTATATGGCGATATTAAAAGAGTTGATGTAAGCACTTATCAAGCAACAAGTGGTGCTGGAAAAAGCGGTATGGAAGAGCTTGTAATGCAGATGAAAGATTTTTTTGCATTTAAGCTTGATGAATCTAAGGTAGAAGCTTTCCAGCACCAAATTGCACTTAATGTTATTCCTCAAGTTGATAAACCTATGGATAATGGTTATACAAAAGAAGAGATGAAAATGACAAACGAAACAACAAAAATATTAGGTGCGAATGTGCCTGTTAGTGCTACTTGTGTTCGTGTGCCAGTGCTTAGAAGCCATAGCGAAGCAGTTACTGTAACTTTTGCAGATGATGTAGAAGTAGATGTAGAGCAAGTTAGAGTTGCGCTTAATAATTTTGAAGATGTTGAGGTTATGGATAATTTAGAAGAGAGTATATATCCAATGCCAATTGTAGCAACTGATACTGATATAACATTTGTTGGTAGAATTAGAAAAGATTTATTTCAAGATAATATTTTACATATATGGGTAGTGGCAGACCAAGTGCGTGTAGGAGCTGCAACAAATGCAGTTAGAATTGCGCAAAAATGGATAGAGATGGAGGACGTTTAAATATGGA
>Ga0256828_1002382_pt1 | contig 11215 bp, 15 predicted proteins | sample CV88metaG_FD_185993 | JGI IMG/M metagenome (GOLD analysis project Ga0256828, IMG submission 185993) | Hydrothermal vent microbial communities from East Pacific Rise, Pacific Ocean - CV88 | ecosystem: Environmental > Aquatic > Marine > Hydrothermal vents | place: Pacific Ocean: East Pacific Rise... | reverse complement strand
TACAAAAGCTTCTTATTTATGAAAGTGGAGATAAAATAATAGCTATTAAAGTAGATGCTATTGAAGATATCGCACATATAGAAGAATCAGAAATTAAAAGATCTAATGATGAAGACTCTCAAAGTGAGTTTTTAGAATTAGATGGCATTTTAGATATAAATGGTGACCTTATTAATGTCATTAGTAGTGTAAAAATACCAAGATAAAGGGAAAGATATGGCAATAACATATGAAAATAATGAAACAACATTTACATCTGTAATATATGAAGATGAAGTGGTTCCATTACGGGATTTCTTACAAGAAAAAGCTGGGGAGAGTATTGTGTTTAAATTCTCAGAGTGTGATGATATTCACTTAGCAATTCTTCAACTTATTATGGCATATAAGAAAAATTATGAAGCTATTTATGAGTTTGGAGAAACAAAAAAATTATTTCAAAAAGTTTTAGAAGGGTTTGATACTAGTGAAAACCATTGTAGTTAGTAATCGTAAGGGTGGTTCTGCAAAAACTACAACGGCAGTAAACATCGCAACAGGTTTAGCCAAACATGGTTCAGTACTTCTTTTAGATTTTGATACACAAGGGCATGCTTCTATTGGTGTTGGATGTGACTTAAATGAAACATTAGGTGTTCACTCTATTTTTGAGGGAAAAACTTTAAGTGAGACTTTTATACCTACTGTGCATAAAAATTTAACACTTTCTCCAGCCTTAGCATTTTTTGATGTGTATGAGTATTCAGATCTTCGTGGCGTTTTGAAAAGCCGTTTTAAACGTGAGAATATTGCTGAATTTTTTGATTATTGTGTGATTGATACACCACCAACATTTGATGCTCTTTTAAAAAATTCTTTAGAGGTTGCAGATAGTGTTCTTATCCCTTTTGTACCACATCATTTGGGTGTAGTTGCAGTAGGTCAAATGATGCGAGCCTTATACAAAAGTAATAATGAATCAGAAAAAAAGATAGAAGATGTATTTATACTCCCTGTGATGTATAATCCTCATATAAATGAGCATAAAGAGTCTATTAAAAAAGTAAAAACATCTTTTGGGGAAGACAAGCTTCTTTCTCCAATAGGTATAGATATAAAGTTAGCACAACAGTTTGAATTGGGTTCTCCAATTATTTTAGAGCCAAAGCGTTCCAAGGGTTTAAAAGATTACAATAACTGTGTTAGTGAATTGTTAGAAAGATTTAAGGGGTAATAATGAATATTTTAGTTGTTGATGATAATGCTACAAATAGAATTGTATTAAGAGCTTTACTTGATAATTTTGCTCTTGAAGAGGGGCTCTCTTTTGACATAGAAGAAGCAAATGATGGTTTAGAAGCTGTTTCCAAATGTAAAGAAAAAGAATATAGCATGGTTCTAATGGATATAAATATGCCAAATATGGATGGTATTGAAGCAAGTAGAATTATCCGTGCTGCACATGAAAAAATCATGATTATTGCAATCTCTACAAGTGATAATGTAGAACAAAGACGAGATATATTAAATAATGGTGCAGAAGATTATATCTCTAAACCAGTAGATGCAGATATTTTTAAATCGCGTATGAAAAACTATATATCTCTTTTAGAATCACGTATGCATAAGGCATCAAGCAATAGATTTATTAATCTCTTTAGTCATGAAATCTACAATAGAAATACATGTTTTACATTAGATTCAGAAGATTCATTAGCAGAGTTTTGGGAATTTTTTCTTCTTAAAGCAAGAGCAAAATCTAATTATTTAAGTGATATTGTTCGTATTGTTGTAGCAATTGTTGAAAAACAAATGAAACTTGCACCCACTAATAAGTTATATATTGAAGAGTCTGAAGAGAAACAGTATTTTACTCTAGTAAATATAGATGTTCTTCCCCAAAAGGTTATTGAACTCATAATTAAAAAGAATGCATTAGATGGTGGTTATAAACTTAGTGATACAAAAATCTCTTTTGAGTTACTTAAAGCTAAACAGTATGAAGATGAGATTGATGAGGTGAAACCAATTGCAATGGATGAAGTCTCCCAAGAAGCTCAAATAGAACAAATATCATTTGAAAAATCACATGAGTTAGAGGTGTTTGATTATTTAGATGACGAAGATTTGTTTGATTTACAAGAATATGTTTCAAAGCTCAACTCAATTATGTTAGTTGTTGGGTATGGAGATGTAACAGAAGATGATATTATGGAGATATATACAAATTTAGAAAGAGTTAGTGGTATATTAGCATCTTATAGTGAAGTGTACCCTATCTCTATTGCTCTTGCCGAATTGTCTAATGATATGGCAAGTCATATTGATGAATTTATAAAACACTCAGAAGCACTAGGACCTATGTGTACAGCTTTTAGTAATGACCTCTCAAGTTGGATTGAAAAATCATTTCATACTGGAGCACCTAGCCCTGAGTTTATGAACGATACTATCGTAGTAAACTGTCAAACAATTAGTCAAATGTTAAAAATGGATGAAGAACCACCCGCAGGCGATGATGATTTTGATGATATTTTTGATTTTTAAAGGAGTTTTTTATGTATAAAGTTCAAGTACAAAATCCGTGCTCATGTTTTGTGAAAAATGGATTTATTGAGAATCAAGAGTTTAAAACTAAAGAAGAAGCAAAAGAGGAAGCAGAATATCTCATGAAAATTATGGCATCTAACTTCTGTCAAAAACATCAGTTTTCTATGACTGAAGAGTTTGGAGACTTTACAATCTACATTAAACCAAGAGCTTAGAGAAAAATCTCTATAGCTCTTGCTAAATCCTCTTTCGTGTCTATTCCAAAACCAGTTGAAGCTACTTTAAGCATAGTTATTTTCTTTTGGTGGTGGATGGCACGGAGTTGTTCTAGACCTTCTATATCTTCTATAGGAGCATCTGAAAGATTACAAAACTCTTGCAAACTTTTTTTAGAAAATCCATAGATACCTATATGTCCAAAGTAGTTCGCTCTTCCACTTCTGTTGTATGGTATAAGTGAACGCGAGAAGTAGATGGCATTGTTATCACTATCTAAGACCACTTTGACAAGATTAGGATCTTGTGCTGCATCTGCATTGATTGAGTTGTAACAACTTCCCATAATAAAAGGCTCTTTATTTTTTTGGAGAGTTTGAAGTCTTTGCATAAGTACTTTTACTACATCTGGTTCTATAAAAGGCTCATCTGCTTGTACATTTACAATGATTTCGTCATCATCAAGATTTAAAATCGTAGCACATTCATGAATTCTATCTGTTCCACTTTTATGTGTTGTTGAGGTAAGCATCGCCTCAATGCCATGTTCTTTACAAATTTTTATGATTTTTTCATCATCTGCTGCGACAACAACTCTATCAAGGTGTGCAACTCTTTTTGCTGTTCTAACAACCATAGGAAGCCCACCAATGTCGGCAATAACTTTTTGTGGAAAACGTGTTGATGCTAAACGTGCAGGAATAATAATCATACTTTAAAGCCTTTGAGTTATAATTACAAAATTATATCAAAGTAAGACTAAAGGCTATATCAAACTATGCTTCTTTATCAACCTGAATCTGGCTACTGTTACAACTCTGATTCACTCTTCTTATATGATTTTATTAGTTCATTTAAACCAAGAGGCACCATGTTAGATGTTGGAGTAGGGTGTGGTATTGTTGGGCTTTTAGTAGCAAGAGACAACCCTAAAGTAAGTTTAAGTGGTGTGGAAAAACAAGAAGCTTTTGTGCATTATGCTAAAGTAAACGCGAGGGTCAATAAAATAGACTATGAACTTTTTGAATCAGATTTCTTAGAACTTCCAGAATCAAAAAAATACGATTATATAGTTTCAAATCCACCTTTTTACCCAGAGGGTACAAGAAAAAGTGAAAATGAGATGTTGCAACATGCACGCTATAACTCTAGTTTACCCTTAGAGCCATTTTTTAAAAAAGTATCGCGTTTACTCAATCCTCATTCCCATTTTATATTTTGTTACGATCCAACTCTCTTTGGTGAGATTTGTGTCGCTTTAGAGAAAGTAAAAATGAGAGTGGTGGATGTAAAGTTTGTTCATCCTAAAGAAGATAGAACGGCTTCTTTGGTAATGGTACATGCAAGAAATGGTTCACGTTCAAATATGAAAGTATTGCCACCTCTTTTAGCTTTTGAGGGAAATGAATTTTCAAAAAAAGTACAAGAAATCTATGCCAAATCTAAAACACAGAGTATAAAATGTCAGATTTAATGAAAAAAGCGGGTTACCCTTATGCCTTTAACCCAAAGGCTTGTGAAGAGTGTCAAGGACGATGTTGTACAGGTGAGAGTGGTTACATTTATGTAAACAAATCTGAAATAGAATCAATAGCAAAACTTTTAAATCTAAGTGTTAATGATTTTGCAGTAAAATATCTTTATAAAAAAGGCTACAAATATTCTCTCAAAGAAAACTTGTTTGAAGACTCTTATGAGTGTGTTTTTTATGACAGAGAGAGTAATGGTTGTAAGATATATGAGGCAAGACCAACTCAATGTAAAACATTTCCATTTTGGGATTACTACAAGCAAAGAGTTGATGAACTAAAAGAAGAATGTCCTGGAATAATTGATGTATAAAAAAATACTAATAAGTTGTTTGTTTCCTTTACTGTTTATCTCTTGTGCTTCAGTAGAACAAACCCCTACTAAAACAGATGTTATTAAAACCAATCAACAAGCATTTGCTCAAGAAGATATGTATATTTTATTTGCACTACGTGCAGAACAAATTGGTGATTATAAATCTGCATCATCTCTCTTTAATATTTTATATGAAAAATCAGAAAAAAAAGAGTACCTTTACCGCTCTTTAGAAAATGACCTTCATTTAAAAGCAAATAAAAAGGTGATTGAAAGAGTAGATAACATTGCCCAAGGCTCTTTAAGCAATCACAAACTTATTCGCTATAAAGTAGTTGCTCTTGTTGCAGAACAAAAAATTCTAGAAGCTCAAAAATTAGCACTCTCTTTAGTTCAGTCTTCTCCAGAAATTGATGATTATATGCTCGTTAGTGATATTTATATTCAACGTAAAGAGTTTGAAACAGCCTTAAAATACCTTGAGAGTGCATATATTAAGAATTATAGTGAAGATGTTCTAGATAAGATGGCAATTGTACTTTATGTAAATCTTCATAAAACAAAAGAAGCTATAGCTCAACTTGAAACACATACAAGAATGCATGGGTGTTCAAAACGTATTTGTAATCGACTTATAGGATTTTATAGTAATGAAAACAATATAGATGGACTTCTCTCTACCTACTTGAGAATCTACTCTATGACAAAAGATGAATCAATTGCAAAAAAAATTGTTCAAATTTATGGATATAAACAACAATATTTGAAATTAATTCATTTTCTTGAAAATGAATATAGTGATGATGCAACACTTCTACAACTCTATTCTGTAACAAAAAATTATAAAAAAGCTTACCCTTTGGCAGATAAACTTTATATGCAAACAGGAGATCCACACTACCTTGGTCAAAGTGCTATTTATGAATATGAAGCACAGGGTAAAAAGCAGAGTAAAGAGCTTTTGTCTCATGTTATTGAAAAATTACAAAGAGTGACAAAAGAGGATAAAAGTCCGGTTTATCTTAATTATCTTGGGTATATTCTTATTGATCATGAGGTAGATGTAAAGCAGGGGATGAAGTATATTCGAGAGGTGTTAAAAGTTCAGCCAGACTCATCTTTTTATTTAGATTCTCTTGCATGGGGTTATTATAAAATGGGAAATTGTTATAAAGCAAAACAAATAATGGACAAAGTGATGACTTTAGAAGGCTCCGACGAACCAGAAGTACTTTCTCACCTTAAAGAGATTACAGAGTGTGTTAAAACTAGTAAAGGGAAAAAATAAAATGATTTTAGATGATATTATAAAAAAAACAAAAGAAGATTTAGTAAAACGCGAGAAGGAGTTTTCTCTTGATTGGTTAGGGCGTTCACTTGCCTTTAATGCAAGAGCACCACGTGATGTGTTTCCTTATCTTCAAGCAACAGAGGAAGACCCATATAGAATTATATCTGAGGTGAAAAAAGCTTCTCCATCTAAGGGTGTAATTCGTGAAAATTTTGACCCTTTAGCAATAGCCCAAGCTTATGAACGTGGAGGTGCAAGTGCTATCTCTATTTTAACAGAACCACACTTTTTTCAAGGAAGTTTAGATTATCTTGGTGGTATCCGTCGATATGTAGGTATTCCACTTTTAAGAAAAGATTTTATAGTTTCTAAATACCAAGTTTTAGAAGCTTTAGTTCACGGGGCTGATTTTCTTTTACTCATTGCAGCAGCACTAAGTAAAAAAGAGCTCAAAGAGTTACTCAACTATACAAGACACCTTGGTATGGAAGCACTGGTTGAGGTTCATGATAAGCCAGACCTTATTAAAGCTATCTATGCTGGTGCAGACATTATCGGTATTAATCATAGAAATCTTCAAACTTTTGAGATGAATATGAATCTCTCTTATGATCTTATTCCTCTTATCCCAAATGGTAAGATTATTGTTGCTGAGAGTGGTATCTATGAGCATGGTCAATTAGAAGACTTAAGCAAAGCAGGAGTAGATGCTTTCTTAGTTGGAGAGTCTTTAATGCGCACAGATAATGAAGAAGAAGCACTTAAAATTTTAAAAAATGGAGCACTGTAATGAAAAAGATTGTTTTCATTGTTTCTGTAGCCTTAGCACTTTTTATGAGTGCATGTACACAAGAAACACAAAATAAAATTGGTAGAAGTATTCAAAACTGGACAGGAACCAATGGCGTTTTAGATATATATATGGGTGAAAAACTTGTACAGCGTTATATTAAAATAGATAAACTCTCAACTGCTGAGGCAACAGATAACTCTAAGGTCTCTAGAAATTATAGGTACGGATATGGTTATTTAGATCTTAATCAAAACTATAAAGTTGATGAGGGTGAGAAAAAACTTTATTTTGAAGTGAGTAATTTCACCCCTTATATTTTTTATGATAACCCAAGTAACTAAAATATGCAAATAATCAAACTTTTTAAACATCTTGTTGAGTCAAAAAGTGAAACGCCAGATGATGGGGGATTGCTTGATTTTATAGAGGAGTACTTACCAGGTTTTACCGCAGTTCGCATAGATGTAGAAGATGTAAAAAATCTCTTTATCTTTAAAAAATTCTCAGAGGGTGAGCATCTTTGTTTTGCGGGGCATGTTGATGTTGTTCCTGCTGGAGAAGGTTGGGATACAGACCCTTACAAAGCAGTAGAAAAAGATGGCTATATTTATGGTCGTGGTACACAAGATATGAAGTCAGGAGTGGCCGCATTTACTCAGGCTGTTTCAGAGGTAGAAGATTTTAAAGGAACACTCTCTTTACTTTTAACCTCTGATGAGGAGGGTGAAGCAACTTATGGAACGATTAAAGTGTTAGAGTATCTTAAAGAAAACGCGATGCTCCCAGATGCAGTTGTTGTAGCTGAACCAACTTGTGAAGAGAGATTTGGCGATGCCATAAAGGTTGGTCGTCGTGGAAGCATCAATGGGTACTTAACACTTAAGGGAAAACAAGGTCATGCAGCTTACCCTGAAAAGGCGATAAATCCTATTCATAATATAGCTAAAATTTTAGGCAATATAGCTGGAGTTGATTTAGACAATGGAGATGAATATTTCGCTCCAAGTAAGTTTGTAGTGACCGATATTCGCTCAGGTATGCAAGTGACAAATGTAACTCCAAATGAACTTAAGATGATGTTTAATGTTCGTAATAATACAAACATTACTCAAAATGAGATTAAATCTTTTGTGGCTAAACACTTTAGTGGACTTGAGTATGAACTGCGTTTAACACAAGGTTCATACCCATTTAAAACGCCAACAGACACAAAAATAGTACAAAAGATAGATAAAGCGATTGAAGAAGTTACTCAGATAAAACCAAAACACTCAACGGCAGGTGGCACAAGTGATGCCCGTTTTATGGCACCATTTGGGATTGATGTTATTGAGTTTGGTGTTAAAAATGACACTATTCATTCTATAAATGAGCGAACGACAAAAAAAGAGATTGAAGACTTATATAAAGTTTTTAAAACTTTAATTAGTATTTGGGGGTAAATATGAAAACGGTTTTACTAAGTATATTTTTTGCATTAACACTTTTTGGTGCAAATATTGACTGGCCAAGTGATTACAAGGGTGCACTTCAAGAAGCGAAAAAAGAGCATAAACTTGTGTATCTTTTTATTACATCGGATGAATGTGGTTGGTGTAAAAAATTTGCAGCAACTACACTTCAAGATGAAGGTATTAAAAAAAGACTTCAAAATGAATTTGTAACTATTCATATGTCTAGAGATCAAGTAGCTGTACCAAAGCAATTTAAAACTACACCAGTGCCACGTCACTATTTTCTAAATGCAGATGGAGATATACTTTATGCATCTTTAGGACATAGAGATGTAGATGTATTTGACTCCTTTATGGATAATGCACATAAACTAGATAAAGAAAATAAAACAAAGGAAAAATAAGATGAAATTCGTACAAACAAGTAAGGCTCCCTCAGCAATAGGACCATATTCTCAAGCAGTAGTAGCAAATGGCATGGTATATACTTCAGGACAAATTGCACTTACACCAGAGGGTGTAATGTTAGAAGATGACACAGTGGTACAAACAAAACAAGTACTAAAAAACCTCCAAGCAGTTCTTGAAGAGGCAGGTAGTTCTATGGATTTAGTAGTTAAAACAACTATATTTATTGCATCAATGGATGATTTTGTAACAATTAATGCAATTTATGAAAAAGCTTTTGGTTTACATAAACCAGCTCGTGCAACCGTTGCTGTAAAAACTCTTCCAAAAAATGCCTTAGTCGAAATTGATGCTGTGGCATTATTAAAAAGCTAAATATACCCCTCTCTTCTCCCCTCACAGGGGAACTTCTATCTAAAACTACAACTTATTTATATTATAATAATTATTTATACAATTTTATATTTTAATATCTAAAGGATTTTATTCTAAGATATATAATCTCAACAAATTATATAGTTAAGTTTATTTTATCTTAAAGTTAAAGCTTGTATAATCCTTACTTATCATAAAAATAAGTTAAGGAATGGAAATGAAAAAAATAGCATTATCAGTAATTATTGGTTTAGGTTTATTGGCAACAACTGCAAGTGCAGATGCAGCTAAAGGTCAAAAACTTTATCAAAAGAAATTAAAAAAAGTATGTGGTTTTAGTGGTGCAGTTTTTGCAGCAAAACATACTCAAGATGAATGGAGTGAAGCAAAAGACAATGGTGAACTTGGAAAAGTTATGACTGAAGCTTGTCCTGCAGGAAAAGATTTCTTTGATGGTAAAAAATTCAAAAAGAAATATTCTACACATCTTTATGATTTCGTAAATGATTTTGCAAGTGACAGCGGTAACGTTCCATCTTGTTAATCTTATAAGCGCTAAGGCGCTTATACCTCCTCTCAACCAAAATATCAATATATTACAAGGACACCATATGAAAAAGGTCTTACTTTCTCTTGCTGTAATTAGTGGCTTATCAGTAAATATATTTGCAGATGATATCTCAGATATGAAAGCACAAATTGAAGCATTAACAAAAAAAATTAATAAATTAGAAAAAAAACAAAAAAAACAAAGTAAAAAAATTGCTGCTGTAAAGCAACATGATGCTTACGATAATATCAAATTTAATATTGATTTTAGAACTGCTTATGACAATATTCAATATAAACTTGCAGATGGTTCTAAAAAAGGTAATGATGATTTATACTCTATGCGTTTATGGCTAAATATGGGATATAAACCAACAGATACCATGCTTTTTAAAGGTCAGTTAGCTGTAAACAAGGCATTTGGTGCTGATTATGGACAAAGAGGACGTAGATTTGACACTTTTGATTGGATTGCAGCCGAAAACCTTGCTGATGGAACTGTAAGATTACGTGAGGCATATTGGTTATGGACACCTACTGCATTAGGTAGAGGTTGGATATTAAGTGTTGGTCGTCGTCCGGCAACAAATGGTTTTTTAATTAATCATAGAGAAGATGATAAAGCAAAATCACCTATTGGGCATATAATTAATATGGAGTTTGATGGTCTAAGTGCGACTATGAAAACTGATGATGTATTAGAAGGTAGTTATCTTAAAGTTTGTCTAGGTCGTGGGCTTTCAAATGCAACTTCTCGCTTTAATATAAGTGGACCAGATTATATAACAGCAGATAATATGCTTCACAATATGGATTTAGCTGGTGTAATTGCTAAATTATATGATGATGGACAATATACTGCATTTGCAAAATATTATCGTGCATTTAATGTGCTTGGTATGCATGATGCCGTAGGCGGTGCAGCTTATGATCCATTAGCTGATACATTACAAAATTATGGTGATGCAGATGGTGCAGCTCTTTCTTTTCAAACTGTAGGTATTGGTGATGAGATAAGTGATTTCTTAGATGATACAACTGTTTTTGCTTCAGTAGCATGGACAAAAACTCTTCCTAAAAATAATCAAGCTATGTTAGGTTCAACAGATAGTAAAAGTGGTACATCAATATATGTTGGAACACAATTTCCAAACTTAATGGGTGGTAAATTTGGACTAGAATATAACCATGGTTCAAAATATTGGAGACCTTTTACATATGGTGAAGATACAATGGCCGGGTCAAAAATGGCTGTTCGCGGTAATGCATATGAAGCATACTTGACACAACCTATTATAAAAAAAGAGGGTAAAGACGTCTTTAGTATGCAAATAAGATATACATATATGGATTATGATTATACAGGTTCACAAGCATTCTTTGGAGATTTTGGTACTCCAATAAAAATTAGTGAAGCAATTGCAGCCGGTAGAAATGATGTTGATACGGCAGAAGATCTTAGAATCTATTTTAGATATAGATATTAGAGTTTTTATTTTCCAATTTAATTTATGCAATGTTTTAGGCATTGCATAAATTCCTCTTTCTTTCCTTTTCTACACTTTTATTACATATACATATATTAATTATAAATATAATACAAAAAAAAGTTTATTATAAGTATAGTTGAATTAAAATATAAGAATCTAAAATAAATTTATAAATTTATACAATTAAGTTTATAGCTCATTTAGAAATTTAAATAGAGGAAATGCTTATGAGTGTAGAAGTTTCTAGAAGAAAATTTCTTCAAGG
>Ga0256828_1002381_pt1 | contig 11220 bp, 10 predicted proteins | sample CV88metaG_FD_185993 | JGI IMG/M metagenome (GOLD analysis project Ga0256828, IMG submission 185993) | Hydrothermal vent microbial communities from East Pacific Rise, Pacific Ocean - CV88 | ecosystem: Environmental > Aquatic > Marine > Hydrothermal vents | place: Pacific Ocean: East Pacific Rise... | reverse complement strand
TCTATTGATTGTGGTAAAAGAGGTAATATAAGTTGTTCCAAAGACAAAACTAGCCAATTCACAACATTATCTCTTTAGCTGATAATCAATAGGCACTTTTATAATCAACTCTTCTTTTGGTTTTGGAAAATCTCCAGATATATTGATGATTGTTTTTTTAGCTGCACGACTCAAGATTTCACTTTTAGAAGATATCACCTCTATATCTTCTACTGTTGCATCTTTTAGAAGTCTAAACTTTACAATCACTTCACCAACTTTGCCTCTTCTTCTTGCACTTCTTGGATAATATAAATTATCTTTTATAAGTTGTCTTATTTTTGTTATATTTGTTTGCAGGTACTCTTTAAGAATCTGTTCCTGTATGGCATGTGGGTCTTCTTGAACTTTCTCTTGAATCTGTGTTGAAGCAACAATCTCTTCTTTAACCTGAGGTACACTTTTGGGTTCTGGTTCTTTTTGTATCTCCTCTTTTACTTCAGGTTTTGGCTTTATTATCTTCTTTTTTTTGACAGGCATAACCACAGGAACTTGTTTGATTACTTTTTTTACTTTTTTTGGTTTGGATTTAGATTTTGGTTTATGTTTGATTTTTTTTACAACTCTCTTTGGTTTTGATATTTTTTTTACAACTGCTCTTTTTTCTACAACACAACTCAACTTTACAGAAACTTTTTTTGGTTCTTTTTTTAATGAAGGTATATTTTTCCAGCCCAACAAAATCAACACTACTAAAAGAGCATGAAACAAGAGTGAAATAAAAAAAGAGCTACTGTGTCTGATAATCATGGAGCAGATATTATCGAAATGAAAGTTATATATATGTTAAAAAGGAGGAATGATTGATTTTTATGCAGTTAAAAATTTCTACATGCCATGGCATGTAGAAATAAAAATTATATAGCTTCTGTGTCTGTTTCGCCTGTTCTTATTCTAACGATTTGTTCAATATCACTAACAAATATTTTACCATCACCAATCTTACCTGTTCTTGCAGCTTCAACGATAGTATTTACAACTTGCTCAACATCCTTACCGTCAACAATCATTTCCATTTTGATTTTAGGTAAAAAGTCAACTACATATTCAGCACCTCTGTAAAGTTCGCTATGACCTTTTTGACGACCATAACCCTTAACTTCACTAACTGTCATACCAGTGATACCTATCTCAGCAAGGGCATCTTTTACATCTTCCAATTTAAAAGGTTTTATAACTGCTTCTACTCTTTTCATATTATATCTCCAAATTTAATTTTAGCATTTTAGCTATTTTTATATTTAATTGCAACCAAACTAAAGGTTTAGACTTTTCTCTCCGTGAACTGCTTCATCAAGACCACGAGCTTCAGTTTCTTCATCAACTCTACCGCCACCTGTAAGTGCAGAAGCTATGAAAAATACTATCGTAGTAACTATAGCACTGTAAACTACCGTTAAACCGATAGCACTGAGTTGTGATACCATTTGAGAACCCATAGAATAGTTTTCTGGCATCGCATAGTCAGCAATAAAAATAGCAGTTGCTATTGAACCCCAGATACCTACTAAACCATGTACCCAAAAAGCATCTAAAGAATCATCTACTTTAAACATTGATTTTAACTTGGAAACACCTATAAAACCTAAAGCACCACCAACGATACCGATAATAATAGCTCCACCAACACCAGCACTGCCAGCAGCAGGAGTGATCGCTACAAGACCCGCAACAGCACCAGAAGCACCACCAACTATAGTGGCTTTTTTATAAACCAACCACTCAGCGAGCAACCATCCGATAACACCAAGAGAAGCAGCAACATTTGTAACTAAAAATGCACTGGCTGTAACACCATCAGCAGCCAATTCACTACCGGCATTAAAACCGAACCAACCAAACCATAGAAGTGCAGCACCAAGAGTCACAAAAATAGGTGAAAATGGTTTCATCGCACTTTTACCATAATCTCTTCTGCGACCAAGTATCATAGCTACAACAAAACCAGCCACACCTGCATTGATATGAACAACTGTTCCACCTGCAAAATCCATCTCGCCAAAGTTTAGTGTTTCACCACCACCCCATGCCCAGTGAGTTACAGGTGCATAAACAGTAACTATCCATAAAGCAGCAAAGATAAGAAATGTAGAAAACTTCACTCTTTCTATCATTGACCCACTAGCAATAGCAACAGCAATGGCAGCAAAAGTTCCCTGAAATGCTATAAAAAGAAATTCCGGAATGGTACCACTCAAACTATCGCTTGTTATACCAGAAAGTAAAACTTTACCACTTCCTATCATATCTCCATCACCAAAAGCGATAGAATAACCTACCACAACCCAGACCAAAGTACCAACTGCATAAGCACCCAAACTCATACCTATAGTATTTAGCACATTTTTGCTTCTTGTAAGTCCACCATAAAACAGTGCCAAACCTGCCGGTGTCATTAACATTACAAAAGCCGTAGCAACCAACATCCAAGCGGTGTCACCACCATTTAGCTTATCCTCAGCAAATGCAAACGACGGCAATGCCAAAAGAGCAAGAAAAAATCTTCTCATCTAAAATCCTTAAAAAGTTATCTTGTCAAAATTATACACATTAATTAAAACTAACCAATAAATTAACTGCCTAATTTTTAATCATCTAATCCTCTTGTTTGAGTTCTATTCTAAATATCGCCCCCATATTACTGTTTCTCACAGTAAGTTTTCCATTACAATGTTCCTCTATGATTATTTTACTCATATACAAACCAAGCCCAGTACCATCCTTTTTTGTTTTGGTAGAAAAATACGGGTCAAATACCTTCTCTATCATATCCTCTGGTATTCCACCGGCATTATCACTCACTTCCAGAACATACTTATCATTATCTCTAAAGGTTTTTATCTTTATAAATGGGTTTTCTACACCATTATCCAACAAAGCATCTTCGGCATTTTTTATAATATTGAGTACAACCTGTTTTAATTCATTATCATATATATAAAATTTTGATTTACATGCTGTTTCCAAAATCAACTCTATATTTCTGTTTTCTATAGACACTTCCACTATGCTCAAAACACCTTTTATAATGTCACAATAGTTCGCTTCAACCTTATTTTTATCTGGTTTGAAAAAGTCCCTAAAATCATCTATAGTGGTGCTCAGATGTTGAACATATTCATAAATCTTTGTCACCTGATTTAAAAGGTGTTCTTTCTCTAGTTTATCAAACTCAGTTTTGATTTTTATGGAGATTGCTGTCGCACTTATGGCGGTAAGAGGTTGTCTCCATTGATGAGCTATCATACTTATCATCTCACCCATCTGTGCCAGTCTTGACTGTTGCAACATCTGATTGTCTTTTTGTCTGTTTTTTTCAACCTCATTTTTTACTTTTTGTTCCAGTAGATTATTTATATCTTCAAGCTCCAAAGTTGTTTGCGATATAAGGTGTGAAAGAGCACTCAATGTTGAACTTTCTCTTCCCATATTTCTAAAACTGACAAACTCTTTTGTAGGTTTTACAATGTTTGTTTCACTTAAACTCAATATGGTCATAGTTTGATTTAAAAGCTCTTTGTGGGAAGAGATGTGGGTAGAATAAAATTCTCCATAGGTAAAAAAACCGCTCAAAGGTGCTATCTCACTTAAAGGTTTCAATTCAACCAATATACTATCGCTCATCAAAGCTTTTCTAGCCATACACGAATATACAAATATACTCTCAACAGGATTTGCTCGAACATCATTATATATGGTACTTCCGCTGTTAATAATGGTTTCTATGTTTCCATATCCAAAAGTAACATCATCCCCAACACTCAAGTTACCTGCAAACACCAAAGAATCATCTTCATTTTTTCCAACAACAGCTCTGGCTATATTCAATCCGTTTTTTTTGATGATAAGAGGAAATTCTATCCCTGTTTTTGGAAGCTTACATGCTATCTCATCACCCAAATATTTTCTGTAAATTTCAACAGCACTTATCCCGTCTATCGTATAAACGACATTATCTTTGGCTTTGGTTATTTTTAACTTTTTACCTATGTTTTCCCAGCCAAAGTTAGCCTCTGTATTGACTATCAAATCATCATTATACAAAAGTGCAACCACCACACCGTTTGTGATAACCTTCTCCTCTGTAAATACAATCGTATTTATAAATTCAGCATTATCTCCGGCTAAACCACCGGCAATCACCAACTTTTCATCATACTTTTTTAGGAGATTTATAAAGTATTCGCCATTGGTATGCAATCCATCTGCAAAGGCTATGGCAACTTTTGGCTTCAGTACTGTATCGAACTCATTTATAAATTTCATGCCTTTTTCGATATCCAGATTTATATCTTTGGAGTAGTGTGTAACTATTTTTGTATTTTCAAACATACTAAATGAGAGGATAGTTGAAAAAGTCAGTATATTGTCATTGATTATCTCTCCATCTGTCGTAGAGCCTATTATCTTTATATGCGGTATCTCTTTTTTTATGGTATCAATCAAATTTTCAATAAACTCATACTGACAGATACCTGTAAAAATCTGCAGTAAAATATGCTCATACTCAAATATCTTGTTTTCTCTAATAAACTCTCTGAGTTTCCCGTTATCAGTAAAAATTGTATTTATAGTTTTCATAAAATGGACCTTTGGATAATTGTATCATTTATTAGATAAAAATTCCCACATGCCATGATTGATAAAAAAGTTTTCACAATTTTACGATTATCTTAAGGGATAATCAGGTATTATAGATGAATTTTATTTTTAGGAATTAGGTGTATTTAAATGAGCGATTTGCTAAATAACGACGATATACAAACTATTAACATAGAAGAAACTCTTCAAAACAGCTACCTTGATTACTCCATGAGTGTAATCGTTGGTCGTGCCCTTCCAGATGTTCGTGACGGTCTAAAACCTGTTCACAGAAGAATCCTTTATGCGATGGACAAACTAAACCTTTCACATGGTGCAAAGTTTAAAAAATCAGCTCGTATAGTTGGTGATGTTATAGGTCAGTACCACCCACACGGTGACACAGCAGTTTATGATGCTCTTGTTCGTATGGCTCAGGATTTCTCTATGAGAATGCAACTTGTTGACGGTCAGGGTAACTTCGGTTCGGTTGATGGTGACTCTGCTGCAGCGATGAGATATACCGAAGCAAGAATGACAAAATATGCAGGTGAACTTCTAAAAGATTTAGACAAAAACACTGTAAATATGATAGACAACTATGATGGAACAACCAAAGAACCGGATGTTATGCCTACCCGTGTTCCAAACCTTCTTATAAACGGTTCTTCAGGTATCGCTGTTGGTATGGCGACAAATATACCTCCACACAATCCTGCTGAGATTTTAAACGGTCTAAAAGCACTTTTGGCAAATGCGAACATCACACTCCCGGAAATCATGGAACACATAAAAGCTCCAGATTTTCCAACAGGCGGTATCATTTTTGGTAAAAAAGGGATTATGGATGCTTATGAAACTGGTCGTGGTCGCATCAAAGTAAGAGCGAAAACCCACATAGAGCAAAAAGCCAAAAAAGAAGTTATCATCATAGATGAGCTTCCGTATCAGGTAAATAAAGCAAGACTTATTGAAAATATTGCAAATCTGGTAAAAGAGAAGATGATAGAAGGTGTTTCGGAAGTTCGTGACGAATCTGACCGTGACGGTATGAGAATCGTAATAGAACTAAAAAGAGATGCCATAAGTGAAATAGTACTAAACAATCTATTTAAACAAACTGCTATGCAAACCACATTTGGTATCATAATGTTGTCTATCTTAAACCAAGAGCCTAGAATCTTTGGTCTTATAGATATATTAAAACATTTCATAAATCACCGTAAAACGGTGATCATTCGCCGAACTATTTTTGACCTTGAAAAAGCAAAAGCAAGAGCACATATTTTGGAAGGTTTGAAAAAAGCCATAGATATTATCGAAGATGTTATTCGTGTTATTCGTGCTTCAGGCAATGAAGAAGATGCCAAAAACAATCTTGTTTCAGAGTTTGACTTTAGTGAGATTCAAGCGGCAAGTATCGTTGCTATGAGACTTGGTCGCCTAACAGGTCTTGAGATAGAAAAAATCGAAAATGAGCTGGCAGAGTTAATGAAACTCATAGAATATCTTGAGTCTATCTTAAAAAGTGAAGAAGTTCTTCACGGTATTATTGATGAAGAGTTTGATGAAGTTTTAGCAACCTATTCTGGTAGTAGAAAAACAGATATTGAAGATGATTATGACGATATAGATATTGAAGACTTGATTCCAAATGAGCCGATGGTTGTGACTATCACTCATCGTGGTTATATCAAAAGAGTTCCTTTGGTAAACTACGAAAAACAAAGAAGAGGCGGCAAAGGTAAAACCGCTGTTACAACTTACGAGGATGACTTCATAGAAAACTTCTTCACTTGTAACACACATGATACACTGCTCTTTGTAACTGACAGAGGACAACTTCACTGGCTAAAAGTTTATCGCATCCCAGAAGGAAGCAGAACAGCAAAAGGTAAAGCAGTTGTAAACCTTATAAACCTTGTTGCAGATGAAAAAATCCAATCAATTATCCCAACAACAGACTTTAGCGAAGACAAATCTTTAGTATTTTTCACTAAAAACGGTGTTGTAAAAAGAACAAATCTAAGTGAATTCAGCAACATCAGAAGCAACGGTGTAAGAGCGATCGTTCTTGATGAAGATGATGCACTAATCACTGCAAAAATAGCCAACCAAGATATAAGATACCTTTTCATAGTTACAAAATTTGCTCAATGTATCAAATTTGAGATAGAAAAAACTCGTGAACAGGGTCGTAGCACTCGTGGTGTTAGAGGTATCAAGTTTAAACATGAGGGTGATGTTGTCGTTGATGCAAATATCATCGCAAATGACGAACAAGAGATTTTAATCGTAGCAGAAAAAGGTATCGGTAAACGAACTGATGCAGGAGAATACAGACTTACTAACCGTGGCGGTAGTGGTGTTATAGCTATGAAGATGACTGCTAAAACCGGTAAAAATATAGTCGGTTGTCTAATGGTAGATGAATCTATGGATATGATGGCACTTACAAAAGCAGGAAAAATGATAAGAGTTGATATGCAAACCATCTCAAAATCAAGCAGAAATACTTCCGGTGTATATATAGTAAAAGGTGATGAAGTAGCAAGTATCTCAAGATGTCCAAAAGAGGAAAAAGAGGAAGAAGAAGAGGTTGTTGAACAGCAGAGTTTAAACTTGGAATAAAATTTGCTTGATTAAATTATTATATTATGTCAAGGAATAAACCATGAAATATTCTCTGCTTTTAGCAGCACTTCTCAGTGCTTCGGCATTAGTTGCTGCTGATACAACTGTAGATAACCCAAAAGCTACACCAGAAACAAAGAACATCACAGTTGTTTGCCCGCAGAACACTAGTTCATCTGTTGTAGAATGCCCTAAAAAGAAAGAAGCAGAAAAAGTTTTGAGTGTAAACTCTGATGTTCGCATCAGTGTTGTTGGACAAGGTGTGGCACCTATGAACACATCTTCTCCGGCTCAAGCTTATGCACTGGCAAAAAGAGCTGCTATGGCTGATGCCTACAGACTTGTTGCTGAAAAAGTAAAAGGTGTTCGTATCGACGGTCAAGACCTCATCAAAAACATGATGGTTAAAAGATCGACAGTCCGTACTGCAGTTTCTGCGATGGTAAGAAATGCAACTGTTGTTGAGACCACTTTTAAAGAGGGGCTATGCGAAGTAGAGATGGAAATCGTACTTTCTCACTCAGACTTTGCTCAATAATACTTCTTTATTCACTTGCACTAAATGCAGGTGAATATCTTATATCTTACAGATATGTAGTTAAAGATGCCGTTCTCTACAATGATTCTTTGCTCATCTCACATGCCATGCAACCATGCCATGGAAAAGAACAAAAACCACTTGTTTTAGAAAATAACAACTCAAAAAATTTAAAGCAGATTATCTCAAAAAACTCTGATGAATTTATACAATACATCCACAGATTGGGGCTGGATATAAAGAGTGAACAAACAGTTACAAATCTGCAAATCAAATCAACAACAATAATCACACTAAAAACAACATGTTTCAAAGTCGATTTTAATGATAATTTTGCTAGAATCACCCCTTTAAAATAAGGGTGCACAAACAGTGAAAATTGCAATCGTTGAAGATGATATTAACATGAGAAAATCTCTTGAAATTGCTATGGGCGATTATAAAGAGTTTGAAATCATTACATTTAAAAGTGCCATGGATGCTCTTAAAAAACTAGATGATAGTTTTGATTTGATTATTACAGATATCAACATGCCAAAGATGGACGGTATAGAGTTTATCAAAGAGCTTGGTGGTCGATTTGAAGTTATCATCATGACAGGTAATGCAACTTTACAAAGAGCAATAGAATCGATCCATCTAGGTGTAAAAGATTTTTTACTTAAACCTTTTGATATTGACACTCTAGTAGATGCCATAAAAAGAGAAAGTGTAATTTTAAAAGCTAAGAAAAAGCTCCCTCTCAAGTCAAAGAAAACTTCATCTTCAAACGATTTTATAGCTTCATCAGAATCTCTCGATAAAGTTTTAAAACTAGCCAATAAAGCTTCTAAAACTGATGCGAGTATATTGTTACTTGGGCAAAGTGGTGTAGGTAAAGAGGTTTTTGCCTCATATATACACAAAAACTCCCCGCGGGTAAAAAAACCTTTTATAGCTATAAATATGGCAGCAATCCCTGAAAATCTCATAGAAAGTGAGCTTTTTGGATTTGAAAAAGGTGCTTTTACGGATGCACAAGAAGCAAAAGCCGGGCAGTTTGAACTGGCAAACGGTGGAACACTCTTTTTAGATGAGATAGCAGAGATGCCATTTAACCTTCAAGCAAAACTTCTTCGTGCCTTGCAGGAAAAAGAGGTAAGAAGACTTGGCTCATCAAAAAGCATAAAAATCGATATACGAGTAGTATCAGCAACAAATGCAAACCTAATGCAAAAGATACAAAACGGAGAGTTCAGAGAAGATTTATATTATCGCCTAAACACAATCCCCATAGAGATACCACCACTAAAAGAAAGAGTTGAAGAGATCATACCTATTGCTGAGGCGATGTGTGAGAAAAACTGTACCAAATACGGCTTCAAACAAAAAACTTTTAGTGATGATGCAAAAGAGCTACTTTTATCGTATGGATGGCCTGGAAATATCAGAGAGCTAATATCTGTGGTGGAGAGAGCAGTTATACTGAGTGAAGGTACACAGATAGATGCAGATGAACTTTTTTTACAAACAAGATTAAACTAATAGAAGGAAAAAATATAATGAAAAAATATAATGTAGCGGTAGTTGGTGCCAACGGTGCAGTGGGTGAAGAGATACTTAGAGTTTTAGAAGAGGTAGATTTTCCATATGCTAAAATAGTTCCACTTGCAAGTTCCAGAAGTGCTGGAAAAACAGTCGAATTTAAAGGCAAAGAAATAGTTATCAAAGAGCTTACACATGAGATATTTAAACAAGAAGATGTTGAGATAGCACTATTTTCAGCAGGTGGAAGTGTAAGTGCAGAGTTTGCACCATCAGCAGCAAAAGCCGGTGCGGTTGTGATTGACAACACTTCACACTACAGAATGGATGATAATGTTCCTTTGGTTGTACCAGAAGTAAATCCACAGGACATAGCACAATGGACAAAAACAGGAATCATTGCAAATCCCAACTGTTCAACTATCCAAATGGTTCAAACGATAAAACCCCTTGATGAAGCTTACGATTTAAAAAGAGTTGATGTGGCAACTTATCAAGCAACAAGTGGTGCCGGAAAATCTGCTATGGAGGAGTTGGTAACACAGATGCAGGCATTTTTCGCATTTAAACTAGATGAAACTGAGCATAAAGCATTCAACCAACAAATCGCTCTAAATGTGATCCCTCAAATAGATGTATTTTTAGACAATGACTACACAAAAGAGGAGATGAAAATGGTAAATGAAACCACAAAAATCATGCACAAAAACATCCCTCTAAGTGCAACTTGTGTTAGAGTACCAGTACTTCGAGGACACTCTGAAGCACTAACCCTTACTTTTGCAAGTGAAGTTAATGCAAAAGATGCAAGAGAGTTACTTTCAAAAGCTCCAAACATTATGATAATAGATAATCCACAAGAGACTCAATACCCTATGCCATGTAAATGTGTAGATAAAAATGAGACTTTTGTAGGTCGTATCAGAAGTGATGTTTATGACAAAAAAATACTTCATCTTTTCATCGTGGCTGACAACCTTAGAGTTGGTGCGGCTACAAATGCAGTAAGAATTGCCCAAAAATGGGTAGAGATGGAAGGTGAGAAATGATAGAAAAACTTTTTGAATCTGGGCTTTGGAGTTCAAGATTTATAGTTTTACTAGCTGTCATTTTTGGTCTTATAGGTGCCATAACACTTTTTGCAGTTGCCTCATTTGATGTATATGACACTGCAAAATATGTACTAGCTACATATATAATACATGCACACCCTGAGCATTTTCACGAAGAAGTTGTCGGTGGTATTATCGGTGCAGTTGATTTATATCTCATTGGTGTTGTTATGCTACTCTTTTCTTTTGGTTTGTATGAACTGTTTATATCTGATATAGACATAGCAAAAGAGGATGAAGAGAGAGAAAATAAAATACTCGCTATACATTCACTAGACCAACTCAAAGACAAAATATCAAAAGTAATTGTGATGGTGCTTGTGGTAAGTTTCTTTCAAAGAGTTGGGCATACAACCTACACAGGTGCATTGGACATGCTATACTTTGCACTTTCTATCACCGCTGTTGCCGTTGGGTTATTCTTTTTGGGTAAAGTTGGTAAACACTAGATTAGTCCGTAAAGGGAATAAATCCCCTTTACTTCACTTGCACCACTATGGTGCCTAAAGCTAAACTTTTTAAAAAAGTTAGAAATAAAATCAGAGGATTTTTTATGAGTAAAATATTTGTAGATGCATGTTTTGGAAAAGAAACTCCTTACACCCCCGTTTGGATGATGAGACAAGCTGGACGATACCTGCCAGAATATATGGCAGTTCGTGCAAAAGCCGGTGACTTTTTGAACCTTTGTCACAACCCCGAGATGGCATGTGAAGTAACACTTCAACCTGTTGATATAGTTGGAGTTGATGCGGCTATACTTTTTAGTGATATCTTGGTTATACCTGATGA
>Ga0256828_1002380_pt1 | contig 11220 bp, 13 predicted proteins | sample CV88metaG_FD_185993 | JGI IMG/M metagenome (GOLD analysis project Ga0256828, IMG submission 185993) | Hydrothermal vent microbial communities from East Pacific Rise, Pacific Ocean - CV88 | ecosystem: Environmental > Aquatic > Marine > Hydrothermal vents | place: Pacific Ocean: East Pacific Rise... | reverse complement strand
AGCCAAACTTGGAGTTGATATGTTTAACATCCATGCAAGTGCAGGAAGTGTAGCTATGAGAGCTGTGATGGATAGACTATCATCAGTTCCAAATCGTCCTTTGGTTTTGGCTGTAACTGCTTTGACATCATTTGATGAAGAGAATTTTAGTGCTATATATGGTGATAGCATAGCTAACAAAGCCAATGAGTTTGCCAAGATGAGTTATGAGTGTGGACTTGATGGTGTGGTATGCTCAGCATTTGAAAGCAAAGCTATCAAAGAGCTTACAAGTAGTGAGTTTATCACTCTTTGCCCAGGTATCCGTCCATTTGGAGAAGATGCAGGAGATCAGCAAAGAGTAGCTACACTTCAACTTGCCAAAGAAGAGTTAGTGGATTTTCCAGTAGTAGGAAGACCTATCTACAAAGACAAAAATCCATCTCAAAAAGTAGCCCAGATACTACAAGCTATAGAGGCTTTATAGTCTTTGGTTTGGAAGGTGTTTTTGGTTTTGCCATATCTGTAGCACTTTTCATACTATTTATCATAAAATATGCTCCTAGTGCAAACATACCCAAAACTATCAATGGTGTTAGTTTTTGTATCATTTTGGACTCCTATTATTTAATTCACATTTAATTCACAATTATTTTGTAATATATTAGCTTGAAATATATTTTTTTTTGATAAAATAGGGTAAAAATTATTGAAAAATAACAAAACTACACATCTAAAAGGGGACTTCTATGTCAAATGCAACAGTAAACAATGTAGATCAAATCAGAGATATAATTTTTGGTTCACAAATCAAAGATTTTGAAGAGAGATTTAAAAGTTTTGAAAACACTATATCTAGTATGGAAAATACACTAAAAAGAAGTTTCAACGAAGCACATACTAAACTTCAAAGAGAGACAGAAAGATCTCTTGAAGCACTTGAAAAAAAGATAGACAATCTATCATCAAGCACTCAAAGAGAAAGAGCAAAGCTTAAAGACCTTATCGATACTACAGATGAAACACTTCAAATGCAACTTAGCAACCAAAAAGATGAGTTTGCTACAAAGCTTAGAATACTCAAAGAAAATGTAACAGATGAACAAAACAAACTAGTTGAAAATATGAACAGTATGAAAAGAGAGATAGAAAGTATGCTCAAAACAAATTTATCTAACCTTTCAGATGACAAACTATCTCGCGATACTATGGCTCAAATGCTACTTGAAATTGCTATGAAAATCCAAGGTACAGATATGAATCAGATGATAGCCAAGGATGAAAAACCTGCAAAACAATAACCAAAATCAACTCGAACTTCTCAAGCAGTTATTGCTTGAAGATGAGTTGAAACAGTTAAAACAACTAGCATCAAAACTAAGTAGTCTTGAGATAGATTTCAATAACGATGAAGTCATCGAAGAGAAGGTAAAGCCTGTATTTGATGATGTTTTATTGTCAAATCTATCTCAAAAGGATTCTAAAACTATCGAGATATTGGCATCTTATCTAGCTTCTGTTATCACTACAAGTACAAACCAAGATATAGATAAACTATCTCATGCTCTTCAAGCAGTAATCTCACCTGCCATATCCAACGAGATAGAAAACAACAAAGATAAGATGATAGATGCACTCTATCCTATAATGGGTGGTATGATATCCAAGTATGTTACACAATCTATCAAAGAGATGATGGAGAGTATCAACCAGAAGATAGAAGAAGGACTCTCTTTTGATAGATACAAAAGAAAAATCAAAGCCAAACTAACAGGTGTAAGTGAAGTAGAACTGCTACTTGAGGAGAGCAGTGATGCAACTATAGAGTCTATACTCGTTATACACAAAGAAACAGGTTTGATGATAGCCGAAGCTCATCAAGAAAACAAAGAACTTGATGATGCTGTGATGGTTGCATCTATGGCTAGTGCTATCAAAGATTTTGTAAATGACTGGATACAAAACCAAGGTGAAGAGATGGCTTCAGAGGTACAAATCCTGAGCTATGGTAATGCTACCTTATATATAGAAAGTGCAGGTTCTGTATATATGATAGCATTTATGGATGCTGAACCTGACTATGAACAAAGAAAAGAGATAAATCAGTTTTTTGCAAAAGTTTTATCCAAATACTCCAAACTGTTTCACTCATTTGACGGAGATACAACAAATGAACAGATACCAAAACTAGAAGAAAAACTATATAGTTTCTTACAACAACAAAAAACATCTGTATCCAAAAAAGACACAAATAGTTCTCATCCAAATATAGCTAAGTATCTACTATATACACTTTTATTGGTATCTGTAGGATACATGGCATATCAAGGTTATGATAGATACAAACTTTCTGTAGTAGAAAAAGAGGTACTGAAAAAAGTAGATACACCTATAAAGCTTATCCATACAGATAATGGTATAGAACTATATGGCTATGTAGATAGCATCTTGGAGTATAACCAGATAGAAGATATCCTCAAAGAGCATAATTATAATCACATATATAACTATCTACATATACCAGCAAGTCATACATCCCATAAGATAAAAGATTTACAAACAAAAATAGCTCAAATAAATAGTGAGTTAAACAATACAAAACAAACTATATCTGCTATAAAAGATGTAGAGAGTATGATGAAAACTTTACAAGAAGATAATAAAAAGTTATCTTCAAATATAGTTTATTTGACTCAACAGTTGAAAAAACTATCTGATAGGGATAAAAAAAGAGCATATATAAGAGATATTAAAAAGCATATACTTAATGATTTGGCAAAAAGATTTAAACACAACCGATACTATCATGTAGAAGATGGATCTTTGGACTTTGCTATAACCAATCTCTTTTTACCAGCTCAAAGTATCCCAAATCCTAAAAAATTAGATCAAGTATCAAAAGACTATGAATCATATATTACAACTATATTTAGTGATGATATACGCAAAAAAGTCATAAAACATTTGATTATAGAAGGATATACAGATAGTTCTGGTAATGCTCAAAAAAACCTGATATTATCGGCGCAAAGAGCCAAACATATCAAAGAGTATTTGCAAGGATTGGATATAAGTAAAAAGATGGGTATATCATCTATATTGATATCTAAAGGTATGGGTGCTAAAAATCCTGTGATAGTAAATGGTGTTGAAGATAAAAATGCTTCAAGAAGAATAAAAATAAGATTTGAATTAGATAATGATAAAATACTATCAATGATAAAAGAGTAAAAGATATGATAAGAAAAAAGATATTATTAATCGGTGATTTTGGTGTTGGAAAAACCAGTTTAATAAAAAGATATATAGATAATGAATTTAGTGATAAATATAAAACAACCATAGGTGTAAAAATATCAAAAAAATATGTCAAAATAGGCGATATAAATTGTGAGTTACTTATATGGGATATAGAGGGTGCTACACCTGTTAAAAAGATACCAAGTTCATACTTCAAAGGTGCTAGTGGTGCTATATTTGTATGTGATGTTAGTCGAGAAGAGACCAAAAATGATTTAGTAGAGCATATAAAAAGCTTCTTGGATGTAAACAAACAAGCCAAATATGTCATAGCATATAACAAAACAGACCTTTTAAATGCTCAACAAAAAGAAGTTATGGCATCAAAACTATCTACAAATGAATTTATGACATCAGCAAAAGATGATTATAATGTATCAAAACTTTTTGAAGTTTTAACAAAAGAGATGTTGGCATGAGAACTGTACAGATAGTTTTAAATGCTATACTTTCTAAAAATATCTTTGAATATATACTCGTAGATACCAGTTTAAAAGTATTGGAAAGTTCTAGTGGTGTAGCAAGATACCTCGGAGAGATACCTCAAAGTGGTGATGATATATTGGATTATATACCAGAATTTGTTGGTAACGAAAATGAAATCAGAGAGATTTTTATCAAAAAGTATTGTTTGTTTACTCTTGAAACAGTACAACGCAATGATTACTATATCAATATATCGATAGAGTATTGTGATGCACAAACAGCCATAGTTTTACTACATAATGTAACAGCTATAACACTAGATCAACAAAACTTACTCCAATACAGTAATGAATCAACACTACTTTACAATACGCTAAACAAAGTAATCAATAATCAAAACTCTTTGGTATTTGTAGCTAGTGCAGAACATATTGAATTTGCCAATAAACAATTTTTGGACTATTTTGATATAAAAGATATAGCTAGATTGAAAAAATCAAACCTAGATATATACAAGTATCTAAACAAAGATTTAGATAACTATATAGATATGTCAGAGATACTTCAAAACAAAGAAGAATATATAAAAATAAACGATGACTCTTTTTTGATAAAATCATCAAAAATAGAACAAACACACTATCTTTTTAGTATGACAAATATAAACGATATCTCCAAAAAACTAAATCTAGATCCATTAACAGGTATCTATAGAAAAATCTATCTTAATGATATAATGTCTGATATGATATCATCACAAAAAGAGTTTGCTTTGATAGTCTTAGATTTAGATGACTTTAAACAGATCAATGATAACTATGGTCACCTAGTTGGAGATGAAGTCTTAAAGAGTTTTGTACAAGTAGTCCAATCTAAGTTAGGGATACAAGATGTCTTTGCTAGATGGGGTGGTGAAGAGTTTTTACTGCTTACAAAAGATACTTTATCTTTAGATAAAAAGCTTGAAGATATCAGAAAAACTATCCAAGATAATCATTTTGATATAGTTGGTCATATTACTTGTAGTTTTGGTGCAACACTATCAAAAGATAGTGATGAAGATAAAGATATGATACTTTATAGAGCTGATAAAGCACTATATGAGGCTAAAAAACAAGGGAAAAACCAAGTAGTTATCAAAATAGATTAAAAAATATAATTTTTTAAGGTTTTCTTTAAGGTTAATGCATTATAATCTCACTCGCAAAACACGGACAGTTGGGTGAGCTGGCTGAAACCACATCCCTGCTAAGGATGCGTACTCGTAAGGGTACCGAGGGTTCGAATCCCTCACTGTCCGCCATCTTCTTTTTAATAAAATCATTTTTTTATCTATTTATATTACTGTCTAAGATAGTTATGAGATATGGACTCTCTAGTATATCACCTACAGATATAAATTTATAAAAACCAAAGTTAGATAAATGATTTGTGAGTTTTATATGCATACTTTTTAGATAAAATTTATATACAAATTCAGTACAGTATAGTTTGTCATCAGTTTTGTTATCAAAATCCATATCAAAAGATGGGCTTTGTTTTATAAAAATTTGTAGTTGATTTGTAAAATTGATATTATCACTGTGTTTAACTCGTTTGATTATATATCTTGTAGCTTTATTTAAGAATTTATCTATGGGTACTACTTTAAAATCTTTGTTTTTGTCTGTTCTTTCTATATGTACCACATAGGTGATATGGTTTAGTTTATATATGATTCCAACATGAGAGTAGCCTTTGCCATTGAGTTTCTCAAACTTATCACTTAAAAAACTATCTTCTTTTCTAAAGATAATATCACCACTTTTTAATATATTTAGATTGATATGAGATGCATATATGATATGTAAGCTCCATATCATATATGCTATAAGTATCTTACTTCTCACCAAAACTAATCTTCTTATCAGCAGTGAGATATAGTTTTATGATTTTTGGTTTGTCATCATTGATAAATATATAAGCACTATCGTATTGTTTATTATATTTTAAGACGGCATACTCTTTTGCCCCATATTCATCTGTTAGTGTTTTAGAGATACATTGATTGTCTCCTGTTTTACACATACCTTTTATTTCAGATAGCATATGTTTATATGAATTACTCTCTACGATATTTGATACTTTCTCTAAGTTACCACTGTTACAAGCTTTGAAGTATTTATCTATAGCATTAAGGTGTAACTCTGTATATGTTGCACCATTATTTATCAAAAAGGCTATTGTCTTTGCTCTCTCTGGTTTAGTATCTATAAAGTCTATCACTTCATCTAGTACAGTTTTACCTTTTTTATTTTTATGATTTATATCTATATGGTGTTTCAATAGTATTTTTGCAAGTTCAAAGATATTTTTTAATTCTAAATCGTCTCTTGAATACCATAAATTTAGTTTATGTAAAAATGTATTACCATCATTATCAATTATATCTACTTTAGCCCCATTATCAATAAAAAGTTTTATGATATTAGTATCTGTTGTAGTAATACTAAATAGATGTTCTATCGGATATTCATTGTCATTATTTGTAGTATTGATATATTTTTTTAAACCATTATCTAGCATATATTTGGCACTGTCATAGTATTGAACTTTATGTAACATGGTATTACCATTGTTTGCTATAGTATCTAAGTTACCTCCATATTGTTGAAGAAGTTTTATAAATCTTAGAGGTGTATCTGCAGCATATATCATAGGAGTATATCCTCCTACAGTATTTGGTTTGATATTTGGATTTGCACCAAGGTCTAAGAGTGCCTTTGCTGCTTCATATTGATTTTGTGCTATATCCATATTTTTAGTATCTATATTTGACATTAACTCTCCTAATGGAGTTAGTTTTGCATCATCTCCATAGTTGACTTGCGCTCCATGTTCTACAAATAGTTTAACAAGATTAGCATCTATATATTTGTATTGTGCAAGATAGTACATGGGTGCTTGATTTCTTTTAAAGAATGAGTTATACTTTGTTTCTCTTACATCAGCACCTAGTTGTATCATATCTAGTATAGTGGATTTATCAAAATTTTTATATAAACCTCTTATCAATACTGTGTATTGTTCTTTTTGTGTTTTATGATTAAAGTTTTTATAGTATATAAAGAACTTTTTATTTATATTGGCATGATATTTGTTTATCAAAAGTTTTGCTATATTTATATCATCTAGTTTAAAAGCATAGTATAAAGGTGTTCCTCTACTATAATCACCTACTATTTTTGTATCGGCATAGTTTATATCTATATTGGTATTGGTATCAAGAAGGTACTTTAGATAGTTTATATCATGTTTTTTGATGCTATCATATATCGGACTATAATCAAATACAAGATTATCTTGTAACTCTTTGATACGACTGTTATATGCAGATTGGATACAAGATACATTACTACCACAAATGTTTCTTTTTCTCAGCCAGTTTTTTTGAGTTATGTCTTTATCTTTAGCTTTGGTAGAACCATAAACTTTTGCAAGTTTATTATCCAACATACTAAGAGTAGTATTTGCACATATAGTATGCTCAGTTCTGTTTAAGTTTGCACTATTACACCATGAAGGAAAAGAAGAATCTTGAGGAGATGTATTGTTCTTTAGGATAGATATAAGTTCATCTCTTGTTTTACATACAGATTTATTTGTATTACAAACTATCTTAACACCTTTAGAGTTTGTAAGTTTTACACAGTTACTATTTACTTTTCTAAAATAAAAGTATGAACCATCTTTACTGATAGCTAATCTACATTCAGGTGTAGAATATCCTCCAAAATAAACTATCTTAGCATCTATATGTCCAAATCTAACATTTTTATCTATATGTACTTTAAGATCTTCATCTGGTATATTTTTTGCATATAAACCTGTAAACATTCCTCCTATCAATAAGTAAATTATCTTTTTCATAAAATTCCCCTTTTTAATAATCTAATTTAAATACTAGTTCTTATTATTGTCCCTGTCAAGATAATCTTTTTTAAATTAAATAAATATTTGTATATGTTACAATATTATACAATGGTGTAGTTTTTAGTACAAAATGTATGCTTTCTATCAAATATTTGGATTATTTGTTGAGATAGTAATAAAAATAGGAATAATGATGTTTAATAAAAATAGTGTAATTAAACCGAATCCATATGGAAAACTTTCTCTTGATAAACTTGAAGAATTTGAAAAAGAGATAGGAGTCAAGCTTCCAGATGAGTATAGAAAATATTTGATTCAGTATAATGGTGCAAAGTTTGAAAATAATACTTTTAGTCTAAATTGGGATAAAGGAAACAAATCAACTATTCATTCAATGTATGGTATAGCCAATAAACCAAAATGGTTTTCTATAAGAGAACAAAATCCTTATTTGTATGATATAAATGTAGTTAAAAAAGGTTACTTATCTATAGGAAGTGATGGATTAGGTAATCAGATTTTGATTAAACTTAAATGGCCAAATAAAGGTGCTATATATTTTTGGGATCACGAAAAGCCATTTTTGCGTTTTAAAAATGTTTTGCTCAAACAAGCAGATAGTTTTATTGAATTTGTAGATAATCTTAAAAAAGAAGAAACATATGAAGAGTTTATGAAAAGAATGTCTGTAGAAAATCCTGTAATGTATAAAAGATTAAAAGAACTAGAATAGTAATGAAGAAAAATTTAATGATATGTAATGATAAGTCTGAAAGATATTGTAGGGTATGTGGGCTAGATCAAGGAGCAGAAGAAGTTCGAACAAAAACTGGACGACCGACATTTAATATATGTGATTGTTGTGGGGTAGAATTTGGATATGAAGATACAACGATAGACAATGTAAAAGATATTAGAAAACATTGGATTTATAATGAAAAGGCTAAATGGTTTTATCTAAAAGCTAAACCAAAAAACTGGTCTTTATGTAAACAATTAAAAAATATACCTGAAAAGTACCAAGATGAATGGATTAAATTATTATGAAATATTTTTGATATCCCATAAATCAGATAGGCTAATGGGTTTGGTTTGGCAGGTTTGAGATTAGTATAGTGAAAACAGTTAATGAAAAGATAAGATAATGTATAAAAAGAAATATATTTTTATGATAATTATATCGTCTATTGTTATATATACTTTTCCTTATTATATTTTTTCAAAAGAATATCAAAATAATCCAAGATTATATTTGGTAAAAAAAGAGATGAAAAAAATATTGGAAGAACAATATATTTATAATAAATACACAAATATAGTAGAATATGAACTTCGTTTATATTATAATAAAAAATTTCATGGCAATTTGGTTTATAATGAAAAAGAATGGAAAAGACTAAATAGCTATAAAAATGGTGGCGAACCATTTTGGGAATGTATCAAAAAAGGTAAATTACATATAATACAAACAAAATATAATACTATGATGATATATAGACATACTAATAAAATAGGAACTTGTGAATTAACAGTTCAGAGATTTGATCCAGACAAATTTAAACATAATACTCAAAATAGTGCTGGTATATACTTTGATAAACGAATAAATATTGGGATTGGAGAAATTACAGATTTCTCAAAAGTAAATCATTTAGATTGATTTTATTACTAAATAAAAGTTTGGAAAGGATTATATGGAAACTAAAATATTAAATTTTTATTTTACATTTTTGTATGCTTTGGTCCAAGCATCATATTGGGATTTAGATGATTTTCACAAATTTGGTGTATTCCATTATCTCCTGTTTCAAATAGTGAATGAAAGAACATGATGATAGAAGTAGTACTTGATTTTAAAGATATACATTCTATAGAAGAGCTAGCTGCTTATTTGTCTGATAAATTAAAATTTAATCTAAAATTCAATGGTAGAAGTTGGGATGCTTATATTGATTTGTTTAGTGATTTGCTAGAGCCATCATTTACTGAAGGATACAAAGATGAAGATGGTTGGATAGATTATAAGGAGTATCTGGATTTTTGTGAGGAAGATAAGCGTATTGGAAATAAAAATGAACAAGGTCTCCGAGATGATATATTGTTAAAACTTGTAAATTTTTATCCATTTTATTTTCAAAATACTAAACTTGCAGATGATTTTCTTCACTGTACATTATTTGCAATAAGTAGATGTGCTTCCGATAATAGCTGTGACGAATATTTAAAAGTACAAATCCATATTGAAAGTTAATATTATTTTACTCAAACCTTCCGAAAAAACATAGTTGGAGAGGAATACTAATAGATATAGTATCTTTTGTATTGACAATACAAGAGTATTGGCAGCTAGTAGTAAAAGCTAGAGTACACAAATATAGTGATATACTACATACAAATTTGAACGATTTATTACAAAAACAAGTGTTTTAAGAACTTGTGGTGAAGCTGTTCAATACAGAATTCATAAACAAAATGCATTATTTAGAGAGCAATATCCAAATGGTTCATATATTGTAGGTGCAAAGGAATAGTCATGATTGAACTTATAAAATAAAAACAATTACCATCATGGTTTTCTTATCCAGATTGTTTCATAGAAACTATAAACCAAAATCTTTTAGATTTCACTCCTTGGATAGTAATGCAAGGAGACTGTCTTGAACAAAAATATCAAGGTATTAAACAAAGATATCCAAATAGAGATCTTGTACCTTTTGCCAAAAGGATAGATAATGATGATGTTGCATGTTGGGAATCCAAGAAAGGTAAAAAGATTGTTATTATTCATGATTTTGCTTCTTCTGGATGGGAAAATGTTACAGAATATGATACTTTTTGGGATTGGCTGAGGGAAGTGATAGAAGATATGATAGAATATCATAACGATTGTTTATGTGAAGTAACAAATAATGAGAAGTGATAACAATATCAGCAAATACCTCAGTTATATTTTAAGACATGTACCCGAAACCATAGCATAGGATTATCGATGGGTAACAATGATTGAATAGTTTAATTTTTTGTATAAAAAATATACTCAGTGGAGAAATGAAGATATTTATCAATAATAAAAAGCCTGGCAAATATGAAATTTGGTGTTATGCTTCGAGTGATATTATACTCAATATATAAAGGATAATTTATTTTTAATAGGGAACGCATACCACAAGTCTAATAAAGAAATAGACTTAATTTTAGTGCATTGAGGTTGTGTATGCATTACATATCAAAGATATGTAACGAGGGGAGGAAATAATATGGATAATAAAAAATTTGTAGATATTATTATAGAAGAGATTTACAATACAATAATAAAAGATAATTATCAGTTTTTTTATAAAACAGATTTACAAAATAATACAGGAATTGCTTTAAAAGAAAAAACAATTTTTAATAAGCTTAATGATAATGAAAAGAAAATATTTTTAAAAATTATTGAGACAAATATAGAAAATACTTTAGCTTCATTTTTTTCAATAATAGATGAATGGGGTGGTGGTTATTTTAATGATGGTAAAGATAATGATGGACATTTTGAGTTATATTATGTAAGCGATGAAGAAGATAAATATAAATATAGAGTAGATGAAGATACTTTAGTTT
>Ga0256828_1002378_pt1 | contig 11225 bp, 11 predicted proteins | sample CV88metaG_FD_185993 | JGI IMG/M metagenome (GOLD analysis project Ga0256828, IMG submission 185993) | Hydrothermal vent microbial communities from East Pacific Rise, Pacific Ocean - CV88 | ecosystem: Environmental > Aquatic > Marine > Hydrothermal vents | place: Pacific Ocean: East Pacific Rise... | reverse complement strand
GTTGCCTCCTATTGGGGCGGGGAATGTGCTGAGTGATGTACTTAGCTTAGAGTTGGCTCCCATTGTGAAGCTCACGCAGATATACCGTCAATCTCCAGAGCAAGCCATCACACTTATAGCCAACCAAATTCGTCAAGGTGAAGTGCCACAATATCGTGGGAAGTATGAAGATTTTGAGTTTGTAGATGTCAACATTGCCAACTACTATGCACTGAAAAATCAGCTCACGCAAGAGGAGTTAAAGGAGTTGCGTGAGCAGAACTCGCAAGATATTATTGCAGAGATGCTGCACCGTGTAGTGCAGAGCATTGAGAAGGCGCGTTATCGTTTGAAGAACAAACAGATAAAAGAGTACTTGAACTATTTTCAAGTCATTACACCGATGAAAGGGGGAACCCTTGGCACGACAAATCTCAACAAGATTTTGCAAGAGTACTTTAACCCCAACCCAAAAAAGTGCATTAAGCGAGGGGAGCTGGAGTTTCGTCTAATGGACAAGGTTGTGCACACCAAAAATGAAAATATGACCTCATGGAGTGCTGATGGTTTTAAGATGGGTGAGGATTCGCATGAGAGACGCATATTTAATGGTATGAGCGGTCTGCTTTTTCGCATTGATGAAGAGGAGGAGCAGGCTTATGTTTTTTATCCAAATGAAGATATTGTCGTGAAGTATGAGTATGATGAACTGAAGTCCTACCTGATGCTCTCCTATGCGCTTACCATTCATAAAGTGCAGGGGATGGAGTATGACATCGTTGTGATTCCTATGAGTTTTACCCACTTTATTATGCACAATACGAAGCTTATCTATACAGCTATAACCCGTGCGAAACATCGTTGTGTCATTATTGGTGAGAGTGGGGCGTTTGAGAATGCTTGTAGGCGTGTGGAGAGTACGAAACGAGATACGGTACTGTTAGAACTCTCTTAAAGCATTTGGTACGCAAGCGTTAGTGCTTGGCAGTACCAAAAGAGAAAGTTTTACTTATTTGAAGAGTGCTTCTAGCTCTTTTTCATCTTTAAGGTTTTGAATCTTAGTGATTTTTAGGTTATCAAGTGTTACAACTACGATGCTCTCTTTATCCATCCCTTTTGTGAACTCTGCTGAGAGTTTATCATTGTTGATAAGTAAAATTGGGAATTTAAGATCTTTTAAATCAGGTAGAATGAACATCTTTTTGATAATTGTCGGTGCCGGTGATACATCTGCAATATAAACAGCTTTATGTTCTGCAAGAAAGTTTGCTGGTTTTGACTCTAAAAATGCATTACAAGCGTGACCGATTGGTTTAGAAAATGAGAAAAATACAATTTTTGTATCTGGTGCGATTGTCTCTGGTTTTTCATTTTGGTCATTGAGTTTGAGTGTTGCTAGGCTTTTACCAACAGCAAGTTTTGCCTCTACATTTTTGTTCTCTTGAGAATTTGAGCTACACCCTAAAAAAAGAAGTGCGATTGCAAGTGATGCAAGAATTTTTTTCATATTTACTCCAATATGGTTTTATTTTCTGTAATAATACAGAAGTAGTTTTGTGATTATAATACGAATTATATTTACTTAACGCTTTTAATAGTTTCTAAAGTAAGTAAAATTATTGTAGAATCTTATCTATAAAACAAAAAAGGAGACCAGCATTTATGGCATGGGCAACAGCAAGACATATATTAGTAGATAGTGAAGAAAAATGTAATGAGTTAAAAGAAGAGATAGCAAACGGAGCAGATTTTGCTGAAGTGGCACAGAAAAATTCAACTTGTCCATCTTCACGCAATGGCGGAGATTTAGGTCAATTTGGACCGGGACAGATGGTTCCTGAATTTGATAAAGCGGTATTTAGTGGTGATGTTGGTGTGGTTTACGGACCGATCCAAACACAATTTGGCTACCACCTTTTAGAAGTAACTGGCAGAGGTTAGAGAGTCAAAATGGTAAAAGTAGCAGCTATTCAGATGAGTATGAGCGAAGATAAGGCGGCAAATGTTGCCAAAGCAAAAAGACTCACGCAAGAAGCTGCAAAAAATGGTGCAAATATCATTCTTTTACCTGAGCTCTTTGAGGGGCTCTACTTCTGTAAAGATATGGATGAGAAGTACTTCTCATGGGCTACACCTCTCAAAAATAACAGCCTTATAAAAGAGTTTCAAATGCTCTCACGTGAGCTTGGAGTTGTTTTATTGGTCTCTTATTTTGAAAAAGCAGAGGATGGTTACTTTAACTCACTCGTTGTTATTGATACAGATGGGAGTGTGATGGATAACTACCGAAAAACACACATTCCTGATGGTCCGGGATATGAAGAGAAGTTCTACTTTAAACCTGGAGACAGCGGTTTTAAGATCTATGCGACAGAGTTTGGAAAGATTGGTGTGGGTATCTGCTGGGATCAGTGGTTTTGTGAAACGGCGCGTGCATTGACGCTGATGGGTGCAGAGATTATCTTCTATCCGACAGCTATTGGAAGTGAGCCGGAGATCGGGCTTGATTCAAAAGAGCACTGGCAGCGTGTGCAGATGGGACATGCCGCGACAAATACCGTTCCCGTTGTTGTTGCAAACCGCTATGGTCGTGAGGTAGGAGAGAGTTGTGAGCTTACTTTTTATGGCTCTTCATTTATTACCGACTATACAGGGAAAAAAATTGCAGAGGCCTCACGCAACAAAGAGGAGATTATCTACGCTGAATTTGATTTAAAAGAGAATGCAAAACAGAGAGAATATTGGGGGTTGTTACGTGATCGAAGAAGTGAAATGTATATAAGGGTGTGTGAGTAGAAATGTTTGAAATATCATCTAGCTGGATAGGGCCACTTTTAATAGGAATATTTGTAGCGTTAAGACCATACATACTTAAGCGTTTGAAGCAAAACAATACTCTTGGAAATATACTCTATTTTCTTTTGGTAATGGTCATAGTTGTGCCTTTAGAAATCTATCAGGCACGCTTGACCATCACCTCTTTAGATGATGCAACTGCTGAAAAGTTGGTTCAAGAGGTATTGAGAGCTGAACTCCTTAAAGGGTATGAAAATCCAACAGATGTTTTGTGGAAGCCATACAATAAGGAGAAAAAACTCTACAATGTCGAAGCAAAGATAGAGAAAGAGGGTAAGCGTTACAGGCTTTATCTTCAACCCGAATGCGAATTTTTCAAAGGGTGTAAGGTAGGGTTTGAGAGAGTGGTGATACTGCCTGAAGAGTCTGCTGATAACAGAGCAGTGAGTGCTATGGATGAAGCTATGTTCTTACATAGAAGTTGTGCTGATCAAATAGCTTTAAAGCTCTTAAAACAAAAGACACTCCCCGGACTCTTTAAAATACTTTTTGATGGTTTGAAAAAAATTAAGAAGAGTAGTGTTGAGTATGAAATAAGTAGCCTTTTTGTGAAGCAACCACAAACGTTTGATACAAGTAAAAAGATTGCTTATAAAGAAAAAGAGTTCTCACTTGGTAGTGAATGTAAAGCAGATTTGACGTTGAGTGGAAAGTTTATAATTAAGTCACTGAACAAAGATATTACAAAACCTATCTTCTCTTATATATTTGATAAGGTGGAAAAAGAGTCAGATAATGTCTATAGATTGCAGACACCGCTCTATTATAATATTTACTATAAAGAAGATATTGGAGATATTAAAGTTGTTGCGACTTTTATAGATAAAGATAAAAAAACTCACAAGCAGAAAAAAGTTACAAAAACTAAAGATAAAAGATAGCATGATAGGGTTAAAAAATCAGTTTTGAACCTATTACGCTGTTTGAATATCTATTAATTCAACTCTATCACAATCTTTTTTAAAGAGTTTGTTCTTGGCTGCGTCCTCTTCAGCAAGGACCAAAATATCTGCAAAATCATCTTTGTTCACTTCAAAATGATGAAGCTCTTTTTGGGTTTCAAGTTTGAGAGTAGCCTCTTGTGTTGTGCTTAGGAGTGCAATGTTACGAATACCTTTTGCAAACTCACTTTTAATGACTTTTGCTACTTTTTCATTACTGAGAAGTTCTTGGAGTGTGACTGTTTTGTTGAGGTCTGATTTACAGAGGATTTTATAAGTGACCATGATTGTTCCATTCAAAGAGTGATCCTTTTTTTGAACTATTATAGAGTATCTTAGCACAAAAGAGAGAGAATATGACAAATTGTCATATTTTGAGTTCTTTGAGGATGATATCTGCTAAATCTTCAAGTTTTGCGTGAGTGATGTTTTGAAACTGTGAACGGTTAAAGGTCTGTTGTCGTTTGGCTAGTTGGGCTGTATGTGTTGAAATTAACTGTAGCATTTCATCTTTGTCAACTTTACCATCGAGGTACTCAAGTACCTCTACTATACCTATGGCTTTCATAGAGTTTGGAGCACGTGTGTATTTTTGTTCAAGGTAGCAGACTTCATCAATCAGCCCCATAGCATACATCTTTTGTGTTCGCTTTGTAATGCGCTCACGCAGCACTGTTCGCTCTACATCAATGTTGTAGATGGGTAGTTCTGTAATGATGGGTTTTGCAGGATTGTTTGCAAACCACTCACTTGGAGTGACTCCTGAAGCTTCATAGATAAGCAGAGCCTTTTCAATACGATAACGATCATTTGGTGTTATCTTTTGCATATATATTGGATCTGCTACTGCCAACTCTTCATAGGCTTGCGTGAGGTTTTGCAGCTTCTTTGTGACACGCTCTTGCGTGAGAGTGTTTATCTCAGGTAATTTGGAGAGTCCATCTAGGAGCGATTTAAGATAAAAAGAGGTGCCACCGACTATGACAAGGTTTTTACCATCTTCGTGACACTGCTCTACTACCTCTTTATAGAGTTGTATAAATATCTCGACACTAAAGTGCTCATGAGGGTAGAGTCTGTCAATACCAAAATGTTTCACCTCACGCAGCTCCTCTTTTGAAGGTTTTGCTGCGACGATATCTATCTCTTTGTAGATACTGAGTGAATCGATGGAGAGAATGTACGCGTCTATTTGCTTCGCTATCTCTATGCCCAAATCACTTTTACCGGAGGCGGTCGGTCCTATAATGGCAAGTTGTCTCAAGGTGCTACTTCTCTTGTACTATCTCAGCATCTTGAGCATCATCGTTTTTGCTTTTTGGCAGTGATGTATGCTCTTCTACTCTCATATTGCTTCCAAGTGCATTAAGAAGAGCGATCTCTTGCTCTTTATCTACATTGCCACTTGCGACTCTGTCTATGATCTTCTCAGCTATTCGCATTTTTGTCATATTTTCTTGTTGATGAAAATATTTATCGAGATTATCCTGATAGGCTCTGAGCTTTGCTTCATGTCTTTGTTTGAAGTAGAGATAGAGAAAGTAAGCAGCTATAATGAGAACAATGAGTAAAATAAGCAGCAGATAGCGTGTGATCTCCATAGAGTCTGCTCTCTCAAGATCTCTGAGTTTTGCTTCAAATGCCTCTTTTTCTCTTGCTTGCTGGAGTATAAGTTGCTCTTTTTGTGCTTTGGCTTCAAGACGTATTTTTTCCAAGAGTTTCTCTTTTTCGAGTTTGGCAAGTTCTGTTTGTGACTCTATTTTTGCAAGTGCCTGCTCTTTTTGTGCATCAATGCTTTTGAGTTGTACCTCTTTAGAATTTGCTATTTTCTCTTCAAAAGCTTTTTTTTCCTGAAGTTTTTTTGTAGCGATCTCGTGTGAAGAGTCTCCAAAGTTACAAGCTGTAAAAAGGAGTGTAATAGTGAGTAAAAAAATAAATTTCATTATAGATACCTTTGAGATATTAAAGATGTTATTTTACAGAAATTTTTGTTTGATAGATATTAATGTATAATACTTCTATGAAACAATATAACTATGTCTATGAGACGCAAGAAGCATTTAGTGATTTCTTAGCTCATGAAAATATTAATAGTAATGATACCAATATTTTGATTCAACTTTTTAGTTCCGAATCAAAGTTACCAGTAATTAAGAAGATAGTTTCGGATATCTCTGATCTCCTACCTCACGCAACATTGGTTGGGGCTTCAACTGCCGGTGAGATTATCGCTGGAAAAATTATGCAAGAGCATACTATCTTGAGTATATCTCTTTTTGAGAAGAGTTCTGTAGTCTCATTTTGTCAAAAAGAGAAAGACTCTTATATGCTTGGCGTATCTTTATCTAAAAAAGTTTTTGATAAAGATACAAAATGTGTTATCACATTTTTAGATGGTTTAGAGCATAACGGACAAGAGTATATTTATGGTTTAGACTCATTAAATGTTCATAATGTTGCCATTGCCGGTGGTATGGCTGCAGATATGTTACGTTTTGAAAGTACATATACTATCTGTGGTAGAGAAGTTTTCTCTGGTGGTGCAGTTTGTGTTGTCTTAAAGGGTGAAGATTTAGAAGTCTTTGAAGATTATAACCTTGGATGGCGAGCAGTAGGTCCGGTCTTTACCATCACAAAATCAAAAGGTACTCGTGTTTATGAGATAGATCATCGTCCTGTTAAAGAGATTTATGCTGAAGTTTTAGGTGAATTCGCCGTAGAGAATATGCCAGCTTCTACAATCGAGTTTCCATTAATATGTGAAGATGGTGATATGTTGGTGGCTCGTTCAATGCTGCATATTCATGATGATGGAAGCATCTCTTATGGAGGTGATCTGGATGAGGGGAGAGAGGTTCGCTTTGGAATAGGAAGCCGAACTTTGGTAAATCAATATAATCAAAAAGAGAAACTACAAGAGGTTGACTCTCTACAAGCCTGCTTTATCTACTCCTGTATTGCAAGAAAGATGTTTCTTGGTAAAGAGTTGGAGAAGACTTTTAAAGAGATAGAACGTCAAGCTCCTTCAAGTGGATTTTTTACCTATGGGGAGTTCTTCTTTAATGAAGATAAACCCAAACTTTTAAATATAACCACAACGCTTCTCTTCTTAAGAGAAAAAGGGACACAGTTAATAGCGCCCCCTTCAGAGAGTAAAGAAAAATTTTATGATAACTCTAAAACAGATAATGTTCTTTTTCATCTTATAGAGTATGTGACTAGAGAGTTGACAGAGCAGGCGAAAGTTTTTAGGGCATCACAATTTAGACTTGATGAGTTTTTAAAGGCCTTAGAGAGTGTTGTCATTATCTCTCGTACAGATACAAATGGTGTCATTACTTATGTAAATGAGCGTTTTGAAGAGATAAGTGGTTATAGTCGAGATGAACTTGTAGGTGAGCCTCATAGTATTATCCGTGATCCGGAAGTTCCTGATGAACTCTTTGCACAGATGTGGAGAACAATTGAGTCTGGGGAGATTTGGAAAGGTGAATTTTCAAACTTGGCAAAAGATGGTACGCGATACTATGTGAAATGCTCCATCATTCCTATTCATAATGAAGATCATGAGATTATAGAGTATATGGCGATTCGTGAAGATGTCACCTCCTTGGTGGAGAGTCGGAAAAAAGCAGAAGAGGCAGGTGCTGCACAGGCAATGTTTCTGGCAAATATGAGTCATGAGATTCGTACTCCTATGAATGGGATACTGGGCTTTTCAGAGCTGCTCTCAAAAACAAATTTGGACGCGACTCAAGAGAAATATGTCAAGGTTATCGGAAACTCTACAAAAGTACTGCTTGATATCGTCAATGATATTTTAGACTCCTCTAAAATTACCAATAAAAAGATAGTTTTAGAAAAGATTGAACTTAACTCTTATGAAGAGTTTTCAACGACATATGATCTTCTTAAATCAGCTGCAGCAGAAAAGGCAATAGAGTATAAGCTAGAGATTGATGAGAAAATCTCTCAATGTCTGGTGAGTGATGCTATAAGACTTCGACAGATTAAGATAAATCTCCTCTCCAATGCCATTAAATTTACACCAAGATTTGGAGAGGTAACTTTTAAAATTACTCTTTTAAGTGAGGGTAAAAATTGGCAAAAATTACTCTTTAGTGTCGAAGATAGTGGTATAGGTATTCCTAAAAGCAAAATTAATGATATTTTTAAACCTTTTTCACAAGCAGATGCCTCAACAACAAGAAAATTTGGTGGTACAGGACTTGGATTAAGTATTAGCTCTGATCTGATTAAAGCCTTTGGCAGTGAATTAAAAGTAGAATCAAAAGAGGGCGAAGGAAGTCGTTTCTATTTTGAGATGGATTTTGAAGTGTGTCATAAAGATATGAAGCAAGAGAAAGCAGACTCTAGTAAAATTTACTCAGAAGTAGCAGATTGCGATAAGCTTCATCTTGATGTACTTGTCGCTGAAGATTATGACGTCAATAGAATGTTGATAGAGTCTATATTTGAAAAATATAAGAATATTAATCTCGCATTTGCCATAAATGGAAAAGATGCTATCGAAAAACTTCAAGAGAAGAAGTATGATCTGGTACTGATGGATATTAATATGCCGGTATTAAACGGAATTGATGCGACAAACTATATTCGTCAAAAACTTGAACTCGATGTTCCAATAGTGGCGCTTACTGCAAATGCACTGCAGGGTGACAAAGAGAAGTATCTACGTTGTGGTATGAATGAGTATTTGAGTAAACCAATAGAACTGCCTGCACTGGAAAATATTTTGTATAAATACTCTAAAAGTGAAGATGAGAGAAACTTATCTTATATTCAAACAATTGTTGAAAAACTCAAAAATAAAATTGGTATTAGTGAGAGTGTTTCTCTTCGACTACTTGGAACTTTTTCACAAAGTTTAAAAGAGATACTCCCTGATTTACAATCTGCTTTAGAGTTAAAAGATACAGCAAAAATCTATGCTACTGCACATAAGCTTAAAGGTGCCGCAGGGGCGCTCTATATAGATGATATTTCTGAATTGATGGCGAAGATCGAAGAGGCGGCAAACAAGGGAGTCGTTTTTGAGTGTGAACAAGAGATAGCACATCTTTATGAATATATTAAAATTTTAGATGAAGGAAGTGGCGGTATCATTAAAAATTAATTCACTTTTGGATAAAATACAACAAATATGAATAGGAAGTGAAATTTGCAACGATTAATCCAAAAAGCAAAAGATTTTAATGAACTCGTGATGTTTGAGCACTCTATCTTCTCTTTGCCCTTTATTTTTATTGCGATGGTTGTTGCAGCTGATGGATGGTTTGGTTCCGGGCTTCTTGTTTTAGGTGTTTTAGCAGCACTGAGCGCACGTAACTTCGCTATGGGTGTCAATCGTTATGCCGACAGAGACATAGATGCAAAAAATCCACGTACGGCAAATCGTCCTAATGTTGATGGACGTATTGACAAGGTAAGTATGCTTCTGTTTATTGGAGTGAATGCTTTTGTCTTTATTGCTGTTGCCTATATGATAAATTCATTGGCATTTGGGCTCTCTGTGCCTATTCTCATAGTTCTGGGCTCTTACTCCTACTTTAAACGTTTCTCCTCTTTAGCACATGTTATTTTGGGTATCTCCCTTGGGCTTGCTCCTATTGCCGGTGTTGTCGCAGTGAGTGCTACCATTCCTCTTTGGTCGATTCTTCTCTCTTTGGGTGTTATCTTTTGGGTGGCAGGTTTTGATTTGCTCTACTCTTTGCAAGATATGGACTTTGACAAAGAGGAGGGGCTTCACTCCATTCCTTCTAAATATGGAGCAGAGGCGACACTCTTTATCTCTGCACTTTTTCACGCTTTAACGGTTCTCTTTTGGTTGCTCTTTGTTTGGGCAGCAGGTTTGGGACTCTTTGCTTATATTGCAGCGATTGGAAGTGGTTTTGTTCTCTACTATGAGCAGACCTTGGTGCGTAAAGATTTCACGCAGATTGACCGTGCTTTCTTTACTGTAAATGGTTATCTTGGTATTGCATTTTTTATACTCATAATTATTGACAGGATGGTCTCATGAGTCAACCACGTTTAGTTCCAGCACCCATAAGTATACAGTTCTCAGAAGCTTCACTTGATAAAGAGGCGTATGAGAGAGAGTTTCAACAGCTCAGTGAGAGTGATGATGATCCCATCAGCCAATGGCTCAAACTTGCAAAAGCAAGAGGTGAGACGGCAGAGACAGATCCCGTACTGTTAAATCTTGTAGTGGAGCTTCATAGAAAGATAGATGCACTTGAGGCCTTTATGAAAAATGAGGTTCCAAAACGTATATCTCTCACGCAAGAAGCAGAGATCGAGTCCATAGGATTTGAGCATTTTAAACTCAAAGAGCCACTCCTAGAAGCAGGAAAAACCTACTATGGACGAATTGCAATGCCTGTACACCCAAAACGTGATGTCGGTGTCTTCTTTAAAGCAGTTGACTCGCAACTTGCAGAGATAGTGCGTATGCATGAGCGCGATGAGAAAGAGTGGGCAGCTTATATGACAGCACGTGAGCGAATACTTATACGTGAAGCAAGAGAGAAGAGACAGTGAATTTAGAAAATTTCAACTTTAATTTTAACATTGAGTATGTTATTGTCATTATGGCAGCGGTGATTCTCTATCTGCTCTACTATGTCTACTCAAAAGATTCAGACTCCTCACGCAACATTCGCTCTATTGCCTCTGTTGTTGAAGATCTTAACAGAGAGATATTTTACTTAAAACGTGAACTCAAAGAGACCGAAGCTGCCATTAAAAAGTCACCTTCACGTATGAGTGATGATGAGATATACCAAGAGATAGAGAGAAGTGTCTATGATATGGTCCAACCACTCTCACTTGCACTCAAACAGATACAAAATAACTTAAATACAATCGAAGTGGAGATAGAGTCTCGTATGGCACAACTTGAAAGTGGTGTCAAACAGATCTCCATTCCCTCTTCCATCCATGGAAATGATGATGAGAAGATCATCTCTCTTTTCAAGCAGGGTGTCTCTGTCGAGACTATCTCTAAAGAGCTACATATCTCAAAGCCAGAAGTTGAGTTTGTTTTAAAAATAAACAAGATAAAGTAAATCTATATGAGTGCAGATAGAAAGCTTTTTACCCTTGTCTCCATCTTAATTGGTATTGGTATTCTCCTCTCCTATACGCTCACGCAATATACAGTTCTACTTTTTGATGTAAATCAGTTTCACTTTGTAATTCGTCAGGCTATTTTTGGTTTTTTAGGGATTATCATCATCTTTACACTTTCACAGCTTGACCCTGACAAATGGCTCAAACCCATCGGGTTTACACTCTTTTTTGGCTCTTTGATTTTGATGATAGCGATGCCTTTTTTACCTGAGAGTATCGTCTCTGCGGTAGGTGGTGCAAAACGCTGGATAAAAGTAGCAGGCTTTTCACTGGCTCCGGTAGAGTTTTTTAAGG
>Ga0256828_1002377_pt1 | contig 11230 bp, 12 predicted proteins | sample CV88metaG_FD_185993 | JGI IMG/M metagenome (GOLD analysis project Ga0256828, IMG submission 185993) | Hydrothermal vent microbial communities from East Pacific Rise, Pacific Ocean - CV88 | ecosystem: Environmental > Aquatic > Marine > Hydrothermal vents | place: Pacific Ocean: East Pacific Rise... | reverse complement strand
TGTACTAACAAAATCAATACAAATACTACAAAAATAGAATTTTTTAAAATTTTATTTTTATAAAAAAAGAATATAGGTAAAGTTCCTACTAAAATAAATGGAAGAAATATTTTTTCAGAAATACTCGCATATTCTATACTAAAAAATACATAAAAGTATATAATTGACAACATACCATAAGAATAATATTTACTTTCAAATAATTCTTTAACCTTCAACATACTGACTTAACCCTTTTTGAGCTCTAAAATCATTTTTAATTTTATTTTTTTTATATAATTCTTCTATATGTTTTGGTTTTTCACCTCTAGTTCTTGGATGCCAAAGATGAAATATATTTGCTATATTCTTAGCTGATATTAATTTAAATCCTGCACTTTTAAATCTCCAAGTTAAATCTGTATCATCTCCATAAGTTGTAGGTTCATAACTTTCATCAAAACCATTTACATGTAACATATCATCTTTAAAACAAGAAAAATTACACCCTATAATAGAAGTATTTCTTTTCCTTTTAGATAAAAATTTTTTGTATATAAAAGAATCCGGAGAGATATAAAAACCTTGTTCAAACCTAACTTCTCTATCAAACATAAATTTTAAAGCAAATAAAAAATAAAACTTTTCCAAAAAATCAGCAAAAAGTCTTCCATCTTTTAGTTTTAAAGATGTCACTTCATCTAAATTAACTCGTCGCCCTGCTAAAATATGACCTTTTTGTGCTATTTTTACTTGTGAACTTATAAACTTTTTATAAGGTATAACATCACCATCTAAAAAAATCAAATACTCCCCAGTACTTTTTAAAATAGCCTTATTTTGTATTACAGTTTTTGTTCTTCCAACATTTTTATGACTTACATGTACAATCTCTAAATCTTGATAGTCTTTTAAAAATTCAACTGTTTTTGGGTCGTTATCATCCTCTGCTACAACAACTTCAAAGTCATCATAATCTTGTCTTCTTAAACCTTCTAAAACAAGTTTTAAAGATGTTAAATCTTTATATGTCGTAACTATTACACTAACTTTCACTTAACTCTCCAAAAATCTCACCCAGTTTTTTAAACTGCAATTCATTTGAAAACATCTCTTGTGCTTTTTGTTTTCCTGCATCTGCTATTTTTTCTAAAAATATTTTATCGTTTTTTAGTTTTAAAATAGCATTTGCTAAACTCTTTTCATCTCCAACATCAAAAAGCATTCCTGTTTTTTCATCGTCTATTATCTCTACTACTCCACCACTATTTGAACCTATAACAGCAGTTCCAACTTGCATAGCTTCAATGAGAACAAGTCCAAAAGTTTCCCTCTTAGATGCCAAAACAACAACATCACAAAGTTGGTAAAAATGATGTGGATTTTTCATAAAGCCCAAAAAATGAACTCTATCTTCAACTCCTAGATTTCTAGCAAGAGTCTTTAACTCATCTATGTAACCTTTTTTCATTTCATGCCCAACAAAATAAGCATTGGCACCATCTACATGTAAAAGTGCTTTTATGAGTAGATGTTGCCCTTTTGCTTCATTTATACGACCAACCATACCAACATTGAAACTATTTTTAGAAATATTTAACTCATCTTTTAAACTCTCTATCTGCTCACTATCTAAAAGTTCTGGTTTGTCTGAACCCATATAAAGTACTTTTATATCTGGTCTTACATCTTGTGGTATAAATTTTTCAAGCTGAGCTTTTACCTGATGAGTTACTGGCAACATAAGGTCTATGTTTTTGTATAAAAATCTATGGTAAAAATCATCTTTAAACCGTGTCATAGTCATATTTCTTGTTTGTACAAGCTTTGGCTTTTTCTTTGAAAGTAACTTTGCTAAAACAACAAAAGTAATATCTTTTGTCCAATGAAGATGAACTATATCAACACCTTTTTCATCTATAATCTTTGCCAATTTCTTAGCAGATGAAAACATAAAAAAGTTAGACTTCTTTTCTATAGCAATACACTCTTCATTTTCATAATATTGTTGTAACTTAGAATCTGTATTTATAACAGATATAACATCAAAATCACTTTCCAATGCTTTAGCACAACGAACCATAAAAAGCTCCAATCCACCCAGATCTGGAGACATACAAAGTTCTATAATTGTTTTTTTACTCATTATTTAACCACTTTTTAGCTATATTTTTTAAAGATTCTGGATTTTGTGATGCAAAAAACTTTATGTTTGTATCTTCAAATTTTTTTGAAAATACAAACCTTCTTTTCAAGTACTCAACTATCGCTTCACCAGAATGTATAAGCAAAGTATCTTTTGAAAAATACTCTTTTAAAGCATCACTCAACAAAGGAAAATGTGTACAACCAAGTATGATGGCATCTGGTTTTTGAATATCTTTAAAATAGTATCTAAAAACCTCATCTACAATAGAACCATCATAAATTTCCTCTTCAACTATAGGAACAAATAGTGTCGTAGCTTTTGAAGTAAGGTTCTTATACCCCAATTTTTGTAAAGATTTTTCATAAAGTTGAGAATTTACAGTAGCTTTTGTACCAAGTATAAGTATATTTGAAGTTTTATCTGTAAGTTTATTTGATGTCGCTAAAACACCAGCTTCTACTACCCCAACAACAGGGCAGATAGAGTTGTCCCTCATCTCATCAAGAGCATAAGCACTCACTGTATTACAAGCGACCACTATCAAGTCAAGCTCAAAGTTTTTAAAAAACTCTATCGCTTCCATACCATAACGAATAATAGTATTTTTATCTTTTATCCCATAAGGAACTCTAGCTGTATCTCCGTAGTAGATTATCTCTTCAAAAAGTTGATGAGTCAAAAGTGATTTTACAACACTAAGCCCACCAATTCCACTATCGAAAACACCTATTTTCATAACTAGTCTGCATTCATACTATTTAAGAACTCTTCATTTGTAGCTTTTTTACCCATTGTATTGTATATAAATTTAAGGGCTTCAACCTCATTTTCTTGTTTATGTAACATTTGACGAAGTATAAATACTTTTTGTAAAACATCTTTACCAATGAGAAGCTCATCTTTTCTTGTTCCAGATTTAAGTATATCTATAGCTGGGAAGATTCTTCTTTCTGCAATTTTTCTATCAAGAACAACCTCAGAGTTTCCTGTTCCTTTGAACTCTTCAAATATAACCTCATCCATACGGCTACCAGTATCTACAAGTGCCGTTGCTATGATAGTTAAACTTCCACCATTTTCTATATTTCTAGCAGCTCCAAAAAATCTTTTTGGTTTATGAAGAGCATTTGCATCAACCCCACCACTTAGAACTTTACCACTTGATGGTGTAACAGTATTGTAAGCACGAGCCAAACGAGTAATACTATCTAAAAGTATAACCACATCACGACCAAGTTCAACCCTTCTTTTTGCTTTTTCTATAACCATCTCAGCAACTTTTACATGGTTTTTTGCAGGCATATCAAAAGTTGAACTGTAAACCTCACCTTTTACACTTCTTTCCATATCTGTAACTTCTTCTGGTCTTTCATCTACCAGTAAAACCATTAAATCTATCTCTGGATTGTTCTTAGTTATACCATGTGCTATCTCTTTTAAAAGCTCTGTTTTACCACTTCTAGGTGGTGCTACTATAAGCCCCCTTTGCCCTTTACCAATAGGAGCGAACAAGTCCATCATACGACCTGTCAAACCCTTTTCACGATATTCAAGTTTTATCTGCTCAGTAGCATAAAGTGGTGTAAGGTTTTCAAAAAGTGGTCTTTTTTTAGACTCTTCTGGTGGAAGTGAGTTTACAGCTTCTATCTTTATAAGTGCATAGTATCTTTCTTGGTCTTTTGGTGGACGAACCTGACCTGTTACAACATCACCATTTCTTAGGGCAAATCTTCTTATTTGAGTATTTGAAACATAAGCATCATTTATAGACTCATTAAAAGACTTATCGATAGAACGGATAAAACCATAACCATCTTGCATAATCTCCAAAATACCACTAAATAGTATAAAACCACCCTGTGCTGTTTGAGCCTTTAAGATTTCAAAAATAACATCTTGTCTTTTTAACTCATTTGGATGTTCAACACCAAGTTCAGTAGCCATATCTACTAATTCTTGAATACTCTTTGTACGAAGTTCTTCTACACTTGAACCTTTTGCTGGTGTATGTGTTTTTTTTGTATTGTTACGACTATTTTTAGGATTTTTACGAGATTGCTGAGATGTGTTTTCACTCATATTTTAACTGCCTTAATTTGTTTGGATTATTCGCAAGGAAGGAACTGTAAGATTTGTTTTTATACGAAATTTTACACTATTTAGGTGCAAAAAGTCAAGATTCTACAAAATTAGAACCTCATCCCCACACCAAGATGCCAAAGCTCTATCGTGAGTTATCATTAAAATAGCCTCATTTTCCATCAGTGAAATTAAGCTTTTCATAACATCCAACTGTACTATATTGTCAAGTGCAGATGTCGGTTCATCTAAAAGTAAAAGTTGTGGCTTCATAAGCATAGCCCTTAAAATAGAAGCTCTTTGTAGTTGTCCACCAGAAAGTTTATGTGGTAACTTCAACAAAAGTTCATAGTCTAAACTAAGCTTTGGTAAATAACTTTTTATATCTGTCACATCTGCCACATCTTTAATCTGATTTAAAATACTATAACTTGGATGAAAAGAACTATACGGGTCCTGAAAAACCTCGGCAATTTTTACATGTAGATTTATACTGCCTGAAATAGGTTTTAAATTTCCCAAAATAAGCTCAAAAAGTGTACTTTTACCAACACCACTTTCACCTACTATAACTTTAATCTCACCTTTATTTAAAGTCAATGAAAAATCTTCAAAAAGAAGCTTCTCTTTTTTATACCCAAAACAAAGATTATTTATCTCTAAAATATTTGCCATCTAACTTTTTGTAAGACTAAGATAACTTTTTGCTAACTCTTTATAAAGCTTATCTGGTGTGATGTTTTCATTTTCTTCCCAAATTCTCTTCATAACAACATTATCCTCTTCTCCAGCCCAAACTTTTATGTAACTACCATCTTTATAACCATTGTCTTGACGAAACTGGTTTAAAATATTTTTTCCAACATAAAGTCTATAAAGTGTAGTTAAATCAAGTCCACACATAACAACCAAATCAAAGAAATCATCTAACAAAGCTTCCAAATCTAACTCTTTATCTAAAACTATTCTCATTATGTCTTCAACTTTTTCAATCACATCTTTTTGTAATGCGAATTTATCGTTTTTAATATCTATCTTTAAAAAGTTATTTGACTGTGAAAAATTAACTGCCAAATCTTCCACTCCACCCTTTAATTCTTTCGCATAATCTTCAATAGCAAGACTCATAATAAAATGCCAAACATCTACAACTTCTATCTGCATATTGTCCCAATCTGGTTGTGCATCTATATTTTTCCAATGTTTCCAAGAAAAACTGTCTATCATCTCTGCACATTCCATATAGATACATCTTTTCCAGTTTATCTCTTTACCATTTTTAGTAACTCCATCTGTCCATTTCTCGCCATTTGTAGCTTCATTTAGTTGAGCTTGAAGTTGTAACATTTGTAAAAGTTTATCCATTTTATTATCCTTCATAGTTTCTAATATTGTACCATAACTAAAAGACTAATCAAAGTCTAATAATATTTTAGATAGAATAAGAAAAATTTTTACAAAGGCTTTTGCATTATGACATTAGATGTTATGGAAATTCAAAAAATCATCCCTCACCGTTACCCATTTTTACTTCTTGACCGTGTTACTGATGTTGTTGAAAATGAATCACTCATAGGTTACAAAAATGTAACTATTGGAGATAATATTTTTCAAGGTCACTTTCCTGGTCACCCTATCTACCCTGGTGTTATGATACTAGAAGGTATGGCACAAGCTGGTGGAATCCTTGCTTTTAAAAGTATGGGAGATATGACAGAAGAGGAAGCTGCTAACAAAGTTGTTTACTTTATGAGTATTGACAAAGCAAAATTCCGTGCTCCTGTAAAACCAGGCGATAGACTAGAATACCGTATAACTGTTATTAAAAACAAAGGTGCTATCTGGATGCTAAAAGGTGAAGCTTATGTTGATGACAAACTTGTTAGTGAAGCTGAACTAAAAGCTATGATAGTTGATAAATAAGGTTTAACTTTGAGTAAAATTTCCCCTCTTGCCATCATTGAAGATGGTGCTGTTATCGGTAAAGATGTTGAGATAGCTCCATACTGTTTTATATCATCTCAAACAACTATTGGCGATGGAACTACAATAGCTCAAAACAGTTGTATCTATGGAAAAACTACCATAGGAAAAAATAACAAAATTTTTTCACATGCAGTTTTGGGTTCTATCCCACAAGACTTAAAATTTCAAGGTGAAGATGTTGAACTCATTATTGGTGATAACAACACTATAAGAGAATTTACACTTTTTAACCCTGGAACAAAAGGTGGTGGTGGAAAAACTATAGTTGGTTCACACAACCTTTTTATGGGTTATGTTCACTTAGGTCACGATGTCATCATAGGTAATCACTGTATTTTAGCAAATGCAGCAACATTAGCTGGACATGTTGAGATGGGTGACTATGCTGTTATTGGTGGAATGACACCTATACATCAGTTTGTACATATTGGTAACTATGCTATGGTTGGAGGAGCTAGTGCATTGGCACAAGATGTTCCACCATTTTGTATGGCAGAAGGAAATCGTGCTTCTTTAAGAGGGTTAAATTTAACAGGACTTAGAAGACACTTAAACAGAGAAGATATAAATTTACTAAAAACTGCATATAGAGAACTTTTTGAATCTGGTCAACCTCTAAAAGATGTTGCAAATACTATTGTAGAAGAAACAACTAATCATCATGTAAAAGAATTATGTAACTTTGTAATAAAAACAAAAAGGGGAATCCCTTATGAGAGGAAAAATATATGATACACAGAAAGTGTAGTTTTTGTAAAGCAACTGAGAGTGAAACAAACCCTCTAATCGCTGGAAATGGTGTTTATATTTGTAAAAACTGTGTTGTTTCTGCATATAAGATTATGTTTGGAGATGAACAGGAAAATCCAACTTCACAAGATTCAGAACTTCTTGAAGCTGTGGATAAACTAATGACACCAAAAGAACTAAATAATTTCTTAGGTGATTATATAGTTGGACAAGAAAAAGCTAGAAAACTTTTAAGTGTTGCTGTTTATAACCACTATAAAAGAATTTTCAAAACAAACCAAATAGAAGACGATGATACAGAGATAGCAAAATCAAATGTACTTCTAATTGGGCCAACAGGTAGTGGTAAAACTCTTATGGCTCAAACTATTGCAAGAGTATTAAATGTACCTATTGCCATTGCTGATGCAACAAGTCTTACAGAAGCTGGTTATGTTGGTGAAGATGTTGAAAATATTTTGACAAAACTTTTACAATCTGCTGGTGGAGATATAAAAAAAGCTCAAAAAGGGATAATCTTTTTAGATGAGATAGATAAAGTTTCAAGAATGAGTGAAAACCGTTCAATAACTCGTGATGTAAGTGGAGAAGGTGTTCAACAAGCTCTTTTAAAGATTATTGAAGGTTCAAAAGTAAACATTCCACCAAAAGGTGGAAGAAAACACCCTAACCAAGAATTTACATCTCTAGATACTACAAACATTTTATTTATTTGTGGGGGAGCATTTGATGGTCTTGAAGATATTCTAAAAAGAAAACAAGGTAAAAATGTTTTAGGTTTTGGTCAAGAGAAAAAAACAAAAGATGAACAAAAAATGAGTTTCGATATGGTTGAACCAGATGACTTAGTAAGCTATGGACTCATTCCAGAGCTTGTTGGTCGTTTACCTATTATAGCTTCTTTAAGCGAAATAACAGAAGAAGATATGATACATATCTTAACAGAACCAAAAAATTCACTTGTAAAACAGTATAAAAAACTATTTTCCATCGATGGTGTTGAACTAAACTTCGATGACGATGCACTAAAAGCAATAGCAAAAAAAGCTATAAAAAGAAAAACAGGTGCGAGAGGTCTTCGTGCCATAATGGAAGAAAATATGATAGACATAATGTATGAACTTCCAGAATACGAAGGGTATGAAGTTCTCATAACAAAAGAAGTTATAGAAGATGGTGAGAAACCTGTTTATATCAAAAAAAATTTACAAAAAACAGCATAAGGTAAACTATGATATTTAATAAACTAATTGGGCTTTTTTCAAACGATTTATCTATTGATTTAGGAACGGCAAACACTATTGTTATAGCAAAAGGAAAAGGTATCATCATAAATGAGCCATCCGTTGTTGCTGTAAAAGAGGAAAAACATGGACAAACAAGAGTTTTAGCTGTTGGACATGATGCAAAAGAGATGGTTGGTAAAACTCCGGGCAATATAAAAGCTATAAGACCTATGAGAGATGGTGTTATTGCTGATTTTGATATGACTGAAAAGATGATAAGAAAGTTCATAGAAAAAGCTCACGGAAGAAGTTCTCTTATATCTCCTCGTATCATTATTTGTGTACCTTATGGTCTTACACAAGTTGAAAGAAAAGCTGTAAGAGAATCTGCCCTTAGTGCAGGAGCTAGAGAAGTTTTTCTTATAGAAGAGCCTATGGCAGCAGCTATTGGTGCAGGTATAGACATAAGAGAACCACAAGGAAATCTTGTAGTAGATATTGGTGGAGGTACAACAGAGATAGGTGTTGTAAGTCTTGGTGGTTTAGTTCAATCAAAATCTATAAGAACTGCTGGAGATACCATAGACCGTGGGATTATCAACTATGTAAGAAAAAAGTACAACTTACTTATAGGTGAAAGAGTTGCCGAAGAGATTAAGATTGAGATAGGTACTGCACTAAGTCTTGATGAAGAACTTCGTATGACAATCACTGGTCGTGACCAAGTAGAAGGTCTTTTAAGTTCTATTGAACTTACAAGTGAAGATGCAAAAGAAGCTATGAAAGAACCTCTAAGAGAAGTAGCAGAAGCACTTCGTGATGTTTTAGAAAAGATGAAACCAGATTTAGCTGGAGATATAGTAAACCATGGGATTATCCTAACAGGTGGTGGAGCTTTAATTCGCCAACTTGACAAATATCTTTCTGAGATAGTTAAAATTCCTGTATATGTTGCAGATGAACCTCTTTTAGCAGTTGCTCGTGGAACGGGTAGAGCCTTAGAAGAGATAGATATACTTCAAGAACTTTACTAATGAACAAAGAGCTTACTAGCTTTTTTTTTATATTTTTCGCACTTTTTATAGGTGCGATATACTACTCAAACACTATTCAAGAGCCTTTTATTTCGGCTTTAAATAGCATTAAAACTTCCTACCATAACTCTATAAACTTTGTAGAAGAAAAAATTACACAACACACTAACCAAGCAAAACATATAAAAGAGTTAGAAGAAAAACTTACAAAATATGAAAATAACCATATTGTTATGAGAGGGCTTATAGCTGAACTAGACGACCTCTATGAGCTTACGAACTCACCTCTTCATTCAAGTCCAAAAGTTGAACTAGCAAGAACTATCTCTTATGTAAAATTTGGCGATTTAAACCGTTTATGGCTTGATATTCCAGATTATAACTCTTCAAAAATATATGGTCTTGTTTACAAAGAGATGGTAGCAGGTATAGTTGTACCAAACGAAGAGAAGCCTATGGCACTCTTAAACAACGACATAAAAAGTTCATATTCTGTTTATATAGGTAAACAGTTTGCTCCGGGTATTGCTCATGGAAATAATGCTAAAACAATTACAGTAGATTTTATCCCTGCTTGGTATAAAATACATAAAGATGATGAAGTGATTACATCGGGACTAGATAATATCTTTTTTAAAGGTTTAAAAGTTGGAAAAGTCATATCTGTAACATCTGCACAGGGCTATCAAAGTGCCATTATCCAACCTTATTTTCAAACAAATAAGCCAAACTATTTTTATATAATTAGGAATGCAAAATGAAAATTTTATTTTTAATATGTTTATATGTTCTTTCTATCTATGCAAAACAAAATATCGTAGCAGGTGGTGGTGCATATATGCAAACTCAACCATACAAAAATGTAGATGCAAAAATAGTCCCATCACCAGTAATCTTTTATGAATATAAAAACTTATATGTTAGATGGACAAGAGTTGGTGCTTATGTATTTGGTAAAAAAAGTAATGATATATCTTGGGGAGTTTCACTCACAGCTCAACCCAGAATTTATGGTTATGAATCTTCCGATATAAAAGGTATGGGAAATAGAAAAAGTACTATTGAAAGTGGTATAGCTTACTCTATTTCAAAAAACAAAACATCTTTTGAACTTCTATATCTTACAGATATACTAGATACACAAAAAAGATGGGTTATAAACTCTAAACTAAACTATGAGTTTAAAGTTGGAAAATTAAATTTTTATCCATCACTTTTACTAAGCTACCAATCTAGTGCTTTTACAAATTACTACTATGGTGTAAAACAAAGTGAAACAACACCTACAAGAGAGTACTATAACCCTAACGCTGGACTACAAATAGGAGTTCAAACATATATAAACTACCCTCTTACAAACAAACTTTCTGCTTTTTTTAATCTAAGAATAGATATGCTTTCAAACCAAGCAAAAGACAGCCCACTGGTTGAAGACAACTACATTTATAGTGGATTAGCCTCTCTTATCTACAAATTTGAGTTTTAAAAACTCAAATCTCATCAATTTTTAAGTACCTTTTTTATATAATAAGCAAATTTATACATTTTCTAAAAGGTAAAAAATGCCAAAACGCACCGACATAAAAACTATTTTGCTTATAGGCTCAGGTCCGATTATTATCGGTCAAGCATGTGAATTTGATTATTCTGGAACTCAAGCTGTTAAAACTCTAAAAGAGTTAGGTTATCGTGTTATTCTTATAAACTCAAACCCTGCTACAATTATGACAGACCCAGAGTTTGCAGATAGAACTTACATCGAACCCATCAAAGAAGATGTTATTGCAAAAATCATCAAAAAAGAAAATGTTGATGCTGTTTTACCAACAATGGGTGGACAAACAGCTCTAAATGTTGCTATGAGTATGCATGAAAAAGGTATGCTAGAAGGTATAGAGTTTTTAGGTGCAGACCCTGAGGCTATAAACAAAGGTGAAGATAGACACCTTTTCAACGAAGCTATGACAAAAATTGGTATGGATTTACCAAAAAGTAAAAATGCGTACAGTGTTGAAGAAGCTATAGAA
>Ga0256828_1002376_pt1 | contig 11232 bp, 10 predicted proteins | sample CV88metaG_FD_185993 | JGI IMG/M metagenome (GOLD analysis project Ga0256828, IMG submission 185993) | Hydrothermal vent microbial communities from East Pacific Rise, Pacific Ocean - CV88 | ecosystem: Environmental > Aquatic > Marine > Hydrothermal vents | place: Pacific Ocean: East Pacific Rise... | reverse complement strand
CGCACCCGTAGTGTTCTTTAACTCTCCTACTTGATGTACCAACTCCATACGCTCATTGTAGAGTTTAAGGAGGGTATCATCAATCTTATCAATGCCTTGGCGTAATTCATCTAGTGTCATCTTTTTGCCTTTATTGTAAATACGCTAACTCTAAACGTACTTGGTCTTCATATGTCTCTCTGGCTCTTATGAGTCTCTCTTTACCTGCTTCAATGGCTACTTCGGCTGGTTTGGCACGGGTGTTGTAGTTTGATGCCATCGTAAACCCATACGCCCCTGCTGAGTGTACCACCAACAAGTCATTATGTGTCAAGTCTGGAAGGGCAACATCTTTACCAAAGAAGTCTCCACTCTCACACACGGGTCCTACAACATCTGCTGGTCTCTTTTCACCCTCAATACCTACGGCTTCAATCTTGTGATAGGCATCGTACAAACTTGGACGAATTAGGTCGTTCATGGCACCATCAACGATGACAAAGCGTTTTTCACCATTTTGTTTCTCATACAACACTTTGGTAAAAAATGCGCCGGCATTGGCTACCATGTAGCGTCCAGGTTCACAAAGTAGTGTGAGGTCTAACCCCTTTGTTGCTTGGAAGATAGCTTGGGTATAGTCTGTTGCTGAAATGGTCACTTCATCATCATAGACCACACCAATCCCTCCACCTACATCAAAGAACTTCAACTCAATCTTAATCGCTTTGAGTGAACGTACCAAGTCTGCTACAATTTGTGCCGACTCTCTAATAGGGTCAAGCTTGGTAAGCTGAGAACCAATGTGAAAGTGAATCCCTACAGGGTTTAAAAACTCCGATTTATTGGCATAGATATACATACGTTTTGCCATATCTATCTCTACACCAAACTTGTTTTCATGAAGTCCTGTAGAGATGTAAGGGTGAGTTTGAGGGTCAATATTTGGGTTCACACGAATAGAGATGCGCGCCTCTTTGCCAAGATCACGTGCTACCATCTCCACACGCTTCATCTCTGCTTCACTCTCAAGGTTAAGCATCAAGATATCACTCTCTAGGGCTTCACGAATCTCATCGTCACGTTTTCCCACCCCTGAGAAGATAATTTTGTACTTATCTACCCCTGCTGTTAAGGCACGTTTGACTTCACCAATACTCACACAGTCTGCCCCGGCACCCATTTTGGCTAAATGTTGGATGACAGAGAGGTTTGAGTTGGCTTTTACAGCGTAGTTAATAATGGATTTTTTTCCAGCAAAAGCCTCTTTAAGTGTAGTGTAACGGTTGGTAATATAATCAAAATCGTATACATACAATGGCGTACCATATTTTTCTGCCAAAGCGTTATAATCTATGTTCATCTATCTATCCTAAATTATGGTCTCTATTTTAGGGTGATTTTATCTAAAAGTTGATTAAATTGTGGGTATGGAAAATTATCCTATCTGTTTTTCATCATACCAATAGAGAAAAAAGGTATAGAGCCATAAGAGTACAATGGGCAATACTACAGTCAATTCAGGTGCCAATACCCCATTGGAACCGATTTGATTTAAACCAAAAAGAAGTCCCCAAATTACAAAAGTAACCCCCAAAGAGAGAGCAACAACACTCCCTACACTCATCATTCTACTATGAAATGGCAACTTCAAAAAGAGAATGACTAACAGGGCCAAAGAGAAGAGTGGCATGACCAATTTACTATAGACCAATGCTCGAATTTTATCGGTATTGATATGTTGTTTACTAAGAAGTCTCCATGTATAGTAAGCATCAAGTACACTCAAAGATTTTCCTTCATAGAGAGACTCTATAATTTTTGGCTTATAGCCTTTTAGTGTAACCAAAGTCTCTTTTTTCTCAATACGGTAGTGTGTCAATCTTCCCTGATGGTAGAGATGGGTCTTTACCACAGCATCTTTCGCATGCCACGCTTCCCCATTAAAGAGCGCATAAGGGGCATGAATGGTATATTGGACTTGATTGTTTTTTACATTAAAAATGGTGATCTCATCAATCCGTTTTTGTAGGGGATCTAACGCATGAATATAGACAAAATCATCATTATATTTGAAAAATATATCGTTTACATTGTAGCTCTCTATCTCATTTTTTAAAAGAAGATGCGCCCTCTCTTTCGCGTAGGAGAAGGAGCTCATTTGTAGAAGAGCAAAAAGCAAATAGCAGACAAAAGCACTCCAAAACAGAGGCTGTAAGAGACGTTTTTTGCTAAACCCAAAGGCATGAAATGCCCCCATGGTATTGTGTTTAATAAGCGATATTTTTGTCATAATAAGCGCAAAAACAATCGCTAAAGGGTAGAGAAGTCCTAGTGCCTCTTGCCACATATAGAAGATATAGAGTATCTTATAGTTCCCTGCGATATCTACTTGTTGCATACGCTGAAAGTAGTCAATAATAGCAAAGGTAAACGAGAGCCCAAAAAGGGTAATAAGAAGATTTTTCACATAGAGTCTGACCAAATAACGTACATACAGAGGCAGAGAAAATGACATATAAAACCTACGGGGTAAGCTGTTCTATGGATTTGAGGCTATAGGTTGACTTTACATGGTTGAGCCCCTCTTTGGTTAAAGATTTTGCCGCCTCTTTGGTGTGTGCTAAGAGTTGAGGAAGCGCTTCTTGCTCTGTAGAGGAGAAGTCATGAAGTACATAGTCAGCCACTTGAGACTTGTAGGCTGGCTTACCCACCCCTACACGAATACGAAGGTACTCTTTCCCTAGTGTCGCATCAATAGAGCGTAGCCCATTGTGTCCTCCATGCCCTCCACCTTTTTTAAAACGCACAGCACCAAAAGGCAAATCAATATCATCATGTATCACAATGACATCTTCTAAATCAATCTTAAAAAACTGTGTCACAGCAAGTACGCTTTTCCCAGAGAGATTCATAAAAGTGGTGGGTTTTAAAAAAAATGTGTTTCCACTACGGTAGAGTTTACCTTGGAATGAGGTTTTGGAGATATCTCTAGCATTAAACTCCTCAATGAGTACATCAAGAAGTTTAAAGCCAATATTGTGTCGTGTATTCTCATATTGTGAGCCTGGGTTTCCTAGACCAACAAAGAGTGTCACGACAATACTTTTAGTTCAATTATTTAGACTTGATTACACCACAGATAGCAACATCTGGTCTGTCCATCATTCTACAATTTGCTGGTACTTCTACATCTCTTACAAGAATTGAGTCATCTCTTTGAAGTGGCTCAACGTTAAGGTCAAATTTAGCTGGTACATCTTCGATAGTACCTCTTACTTTAACTCTCTTTTTAGAGATAACAAGTACACCTTTGTTTTTAAGACCTACTGGTGTTCCATGTGTAACTACTGGTACAAGGAAGTCTGTTACTTGACCTGGTACAGCTACTCTTAAATCTACGTGAACAACTTCACCATGAATTGGGTGTAGTTGATACTCTTGGATGACAACGTTCATCTCTGTATCACCTACTTTTACAGGAAATGCGAGGTTCTCCTTATTTCTAACTGCTCTTACAAACTCACCACGTTTAAACGCTGCTTGAATGTTCTCTACGCCATTTGCGTAAAGGTTTGCAGTTAGATAACCATCTCTTCTAAGCTTCTTTGCAGTAGTCTTTCCGATACTCTCTCTAACGATACCTTCTAACATATTATGTCCTTCATTTTAAAATAGAAACGGATTATAGCGAAACTATATTAAAAAGAGGCATCTACTCCTCTTCTTTGAAGTCAAAGACATCAGGTTCACTATTGGCATCGGCATGTTCATCTACAATAGCCCCTTTACCTACCCCTTGCATTTTCAACTTCATATCGGCAGGGTTTGTTGCGTACTCTAGGGCAATCTTTTCTGTAATCTCCCCTCTTCTTAAGATGTCAAGAAGTGCTTGGTCAAAGGTTTGTGTACCATAAATCTCTTTCCCGTCAAATAGTGCATCTGGAATTTCAGAATCACGGTTTTCAGCAATAAGCTGTTCAATTCTTGCTGTCTTCTTCAACACCTCAATACCAGCAACCCTACCCCCACGCTTCGTAGGGATAAGTCTTTGAGAGATAACCCCTTCAAGTACGGAAGCCAATGACATACGAATACGGTTTTGCTCCTCATTTCCAAACATACCTACAATTCTGTCAATGGTCTCTTTGGCATCAAGGGTGTGTAGGGTAGAGAATACCAAGTGTCCTGTGTTGGCTGCGTGTAGTGCGATATCAATCGTCTCCAAGTCACGCATCTCCCCCACCAAGATAATATCGGGGTCTTCCCTCAACGCAGCTCTAAGCGCATCGGAGAAGGAGTGGGCATCTTGCCCAATTCCTCTTTGATTAATGAGACACCCTCTATCTTTGTGGACAAACTCCACTGGATCTTCTACGGTAATAATATGCTTCTTTTGCTCTCGGTTAATCTTGTCTATCATCGCAGCAAGGGTGGTAGATTTACCAGAACCTGTGACCCCAGTTACGAGTACCAATCCACGTTGGATGTCAGTAAAACTCTTAATCACTTCTGGAAGATTGAGTTCATCAAGGGTTAAGATTTTTACAGGAATAATACGAAAAACAGCACTCAATCCATCCATCTGATAGAAGAAATTGACACGAAAACGGTTGTCATCACCTAAAACGTACGAGAAGTCTAGGTTTCTATCGCTTATAAGTTTTTGATACTGATCTTCGGTGGTAATCTCTCTAGCGAGTTGATCCATCATCTCTGAAGTTAATGTATCTTTTCCTAAAATTTTTAATACCCCATGGACACGAACACGCACATGAGAACCAGCTTTTAGGTGAAGGTCACTCCCTTCATTGTTTATCATGCTTCGTAAATAGAGTTTTAGTTTTTCTTCCATTGGATTTCCTTTTTATTTTAATGTATCAAGCATCGCCTCAAAAGCCTCTTCAAATGCTTTTAAACCATCTTTTAATAGTGTATCGTAAATTTCATCCATCTCAAAACCGTTATCCAAAAGGTTGGTAAAGAAACCTTGAATTTGATTCTCTTCTAGAGGTAACTTTGGAGGGGTTGGTTTAACAGCAATGTATGACTCAATAGTAGCTAGAGGTGCCGTATTAACAGAGTGAGGGGCTAAAAGTTCACGCATATAGTAGTAAGGTGGGAGGCTATCGCCTTTGACACCTGTACTCGCAAAGAGGGTACGAATGCGTGGCTCTTGTGCTTTTTCTATCTGGTTGTAGATAAATGCTGCATTGTAGATACCTGTAAGAGAAGGGGCAATACCATAGGTTTCAAGCTCGGCATCTAAAAGACGGTCAAAACGGCTGACAAAGACAGAGATGACACCATCAACCCTCTTCTCTCCTGCGAGTGCCATCCCAGCTTCCATCGCTTTGAGGGTACGGTGTGCTTGCGTAGGTGAGAAGATGAGTGTAGCGTTCACAGAGATGCCCTCAGCTAAGAGTGCTGTCATCGCTTCATACCCAGCATTGGTGGCAGGAACTTTTACCATGACATTGGGTTCACCAATAGCCTCAAAGAGACGTTTACCCTCTTCAATAGTGCCTTGGGTATCGTTAGACAAGAAAGGATCTACCTCAATAGAGATATACCCATCATTGTTCGCATCATAACACCCTCTTAAGGCTTTGGCTGCTGTCTTAATATCTTCAATGGCTAAGGCTTCATACTTCTCTTTAGGTGTTTTTCCCTCTAAACTTTGAAGCTGTGTGGCATAGGCTGGAGAGGTTGTAATAGCTGATGCAAAAATCGCAGGATTGGAGGTAGCTCCATTTATAATGCCCTTTTCAATCAGTTGACTAAACTCATTTTTCAAATACTCACGCTCAACAAAATCTAACCATAAGGAGAACCCTATCTCTTGATTTACCATACTATTTATCCTTTTTTATGTAACATAGTGCCACTGAAAATCATGCCATTTTCCTGTATCGGTTGGTTTTTGAAGTGTCTCTTCGAGTCTATCTAAGAAGTAGTCTCTACTACACACCTCAGCACCCAAGCCAATCATATGATCGGTAGGGAGCTGGCAATCTATAAAATCATAACCTCTCTGAGCTAAAACATCACTTAGTGCTTTAAAAGCCACTTTGGAGGCATCTCGTTCTAAAGAGAACATCGACTCTCCAAAAAAGGCTCTTCCTAAAGCAAGACCATAAAGCCCTCCTACTAACGCTCCCTCACAATAGACCTCTACACTGTGGGCAAACCCCTCTTCATGTAGACGAATATAGGCCTCTTCTATCTCTGAGACAATCCACGACCCCTCTTGCCCCTCTCTTTTCACCTTTCCACAATGGTGTATCACCTCACAAAAGGATCTATCAAAAGTAACAGAAAATTTTCCAGAGCGTAACACACGCCTAAATGACTTACGTACTTTAAAGTGTGTAGGGAAAAGAAGAAGTCTAGGGTTGGGTGACCACCACAAGATGGGATCTCCCTCAGAGTACCATGGAAAAATACCCTTTTGGTACGCTGTAAGCAGACGATTGCTGCTTAGGTCACCTCCATACGCCAACAACCCTTCATCTGAAGCATTACGAGGGTCAGGAAAGCCTACGGAGTATTGACTCAAAGGAGGAATAAGGTATTCATCCTCTTGAAATATTGAGCCCATATGACTATCTTTTTGAGAAGTGAAAACGTAGTCTCTCTTCTTTGAAGTCTACCTTTACCTCTCCTCCTTTTTGTAGCTTACCAAAGAGAATCTCATCGGTGAGTGCCTCCTTAATCTTCTCATCTACCACACGTGCGATATGTCTTGCTCCATAGCGTTCATCGTACCCCTCTTTTGCTAAGTATCGCTTAGCAAATTGGCTTACTTTTACCACCACCTTTTTCTCTTTAAGGAGTCTGTTTAACTCCTCTATCTCGTGGGATACAATGCTCAGTAACGCACTCTCATCTAAAGGTTTAAAGTGTATAGTCGCACTCAAACGGTTTCTAAACTCTGGCGTAAAAAATGCCTCTAGTGCCTTATGGGTTTTGATACTACTATCTTTTTGAAATCCCATTACATTTGGCTCTTTGGTTCCCAAATTGGAGGTCATAATGAGTACCACATTTTTAAAGTCACTCACCACACCATTGTTGTCGGTGAGTTTGGCACCATCCATCACCTGGAGTAAAATATTCATAATATCTGGGTGGGCTTTTTCTATCTCATCTAACAAAAGTACCGTATGGGGATGCTTCTTAATCATCTCTGTAAGTAGCCCCCCTTGCTCATACCCCACATACCCAGGAGGAGCACCTACTAGACGGCTAATGGTGTGTGGCTCCATATATTCGGACATATCTAGACGTTCAAAGTGTACCTCCATACTCTGTGCCAACTGTGTTGCCAATGCTGTTTTTCCCACACCAGTAGGTCCTACAAACAAGAAACTCCCTATGGGTCTATTGGCACCATTGAGTCCAGCATAAGAGCGTTTAATCGCACGGGTTACTGCCTCAATAGCCTCCTCTTGCCCAATAATATGTGAAGAGAGCTCCGAGGCTAACTTTTGTAGCCTCTTTGTCTCATGGGTACTAACCACACTAGAGGGAAGTTTCAACATTGAAGCTACCGTTTTTGCGATATCTTTTGGTTTAATCGTCACTTCTGATTTACCTTGAAGCATAAAAGAGGCACCCACTTCATCTATAATATCCATCGCTTTATCGGGGAGAAATCTATCGTGCAGATACTTTACAGAGAGCTCAATGGCTTTATGAAGTGCTTTGTTGCTAAAGTGAATGTGGTGAAACTTCTCATACTTATGTTGTACCCCTTTTAAGATAAGATAGGTCTCCTCAACACTAGGCTCCTCCACATCAATCTTTGAAAATCGTCGGCTTAGTGCCTTGTCTTTGTCAAAAAAGTTTCTATACTCTTGGTAGGTCGTAGCCCCTATACATTTGAGTTCGCCACGAGCGAGTGCTGGCTTGAGTAGGTTTGACGCATCCATGCTCCCCCCACTGGTTGCTCCTGCTCCTACCATCGTGTGGATTTCATCAATAAACAAAATCGCCCCATCAATAGCTTTGAGTTCTGACATAATGCCTTTGAGACGCTTCTCAAAATCACCTCTATACTTCGTGCCAGAGACCAATGCCCCCATATCGAGTGCAAAAATTTTGGCATTTTGTAACACCTCTGGAACTTCATTTTCTACAATCTTAAGTGCCAAGCCCTCGGCAATGGCTGTCTTTCCAACACCTGGTTCTCCCACCAAAAGAGGGTTATTCTTTTTCCTACGACAAAGTGTCTGCATCACACGTGCTATCTCCTCTTTGCGTCCAATTACAGGGTCTATCTTACCAGACTTCGCCACGGAGACCAACTCCATCGTATATTGAGCAAGAAGGCTCTTTTGCTCTTGGGGTGCTACACTCTCCTCCTCTAACACCACATCACTATGAGAGAGTGCCTCTAAGACATCTACCCTCGAGATACCCAATGCCTCCAATACCTTACGCGCATAGAGATTCTCTTGTGACATCATCGCAGCTAACATATCACCTACTTCAGCTTCACTACGCCCAGAGCTATGGATATGCATAAGCATATCGTTAATCACCTCTGAGAGCATCAGTGTCTCAACAGGGTCGATCTCCTTAGCAAGAGAGGGAACACTCTTTTGTAGGTATGCTACTATGGCATCTTCTATCTCCCCTACCTCTACACCAAGTAGGCTCAAAAGATGGATACCATCATCACTTTGAAGCATTGCTAAAAAAATATGCTCTACGGTAAGATACTCATGCTTATGCTCTTTTGCGTAGCCTACGGCTACTTGAAATATCTTATTGAGTGAAGGACTTATCATCTATGCCTCCTCTTCAATGGTGGCTAAAAGAGGAAACCCATTTGCCTTGGCACGCTGTTTTACCTGATGGGCTTTGGTTTGGGCTATCTCAAAGCTATAGATGCCACAGACCCCTTTTCCTTTTTCATGAATTTGTAACATAATCGTTTCAGCCTCTTGTTGGGTTTTATGAAAGATCTCTAACAGCACCTCTACAACAAACTCCATACTCGTATAGTCATCATTATGGAGCAGTACTTTAAACATTTTAGGCTCTTCAATTGCCAATTCTAGTGCTAATTCTTCTTCTATTTTTGGCACGTTTTATCCTTGTTTTATCTTTTTTCTATTAAATCGTGTTCTTTTTGACTATAATTGTATCAAAAAATTGTAGGAATTCTCTATGACCTCTCTTTTCATCACCGCAACCAATACCGATGTGGGTAAAACCCATACAACCCTTAAACTCATAGAGAGCCTTGCCAAACAGGGCTACAAAGTAGGTGTCTTTAAACCCATAGAAACAGGGGTAACACAAACTCCACCTGATGCCTCAAAACTCCTAAAAGCGTGTCAAAAAGTCAATGAAAATTTTAAATCTCTCACCCCTTTAGAGATTACGGCTTACACCTTTGCGCTGCCTGCTGCTCCATTTTGTGCCGACACCCAACAGAGTATACACATAGAGAAGATTGTAGAGAAGTTTGAAGCACTCTCAAAACGGTGTGATATTTTGCTTGTTGAAGGCGCAGGAGGTCTACTTGTACCTATTACCAAAAGCTACACCATGCTAGACCTTGCCAAAAGACTTCAAAGTAAAGTACTCCTCGTCACCCCCAGCCGTCTAGGGTGTATCAACGACACCCTACTCTCCATAGAAGCCCTCAAAGCACGCAACATAGAGTTTGAGTGGTGCGTAAACCTACACGAAGACAAAGAGCAATTTAAAACAGTTACACAGCCCTACTATGATGCTGTGTTTGAGGGGTGGTGGAGTGTAGAGAGCTACCTCAAAAATATTGAGGAGAGACTCTCACTTAAAAGGGTAGTAGACTAATCTTCATCATCAATATTATCAACAATCACTCTTAACTGACTTGTTGTATTTAACTCTCCATCATCAATCGTTACACTAAAACGATAGATATTGTCACTATTGTTATCATCTGGGTTTTCAAAGTCTGGTAAAACTTTAAAAGAGAGTTCACCTGTTGATAGGTTAAAGTCAAAGAGTGATGCATCAGCTCCTTCTAAAAGGTAGTCCAAATCTTCACTATCTACATCTGATACTTCTAAAGTAGCTACCTTTAAAGAGCTGTTTTCATCTACATAGATGGCATCTTTTCCTCTATTTTCTTGCCATGTTAAATTCCCATCATAGTAGATAGGACTTGCAATATCCATATCACCATCTTCATCTATATCTTGCATAGAGAAGTATGGTGCAAATTTACTTACCTGATGCTCATCAAAGCCTCCTGTACCATTGTTCTCATACCATGTTTTAGAAGTAAAGATATCTATATCACCATCTTCATCTATATCTAAAGCATAGGTACCTACATACTCTTTTGTATTTGGTGTACTTAGGTTTTGCTCCTCAAAGAGCATATCTCCTTGGTTAATATAGAGTGCTACTCTTCTCCAACCTGCTGCTACAACATCCATGTCACCATCATCATCAATATCAACAGTAAAGGTAGAGTATGCTTCATTCAATGCTGTTGTGATATTGTGTTCTATAAAATGGTTTTGACCATTATTCTCATACCATACTACCTGATCGTCAGCTATTCCTGTTGCGATAATATCTATATCATCATCCAAGTCCATATCTACCCCTTGTGCAGAAGTAGGGTTATCGAGGGTAGAGATATTGTGCTCACTAAAACTTCCATTATCTTCATTACGATACCAAAGAATCTGATCTAAATCCCATGCCCCCACCAATACATCCTCTACACCATCTTGATCAATATCGCTATACGCTATATTCCATGTGGCTTCCGTAGTAATGTTATGCTCTGTAAAGTTTTGATTCCCATCATTCTCATACCATACACTTCCATCACCAAAAGCACCCACAAGCACATCTATATCTCCATCATGATCGATATCTACACTGCTCACACTCCATGCATATTCTAATGTAGTAGAGATATTATGCTCTGTAAAATCTTGTGCTCCATTATTTTCATACCAGACCACTTGGTCATTTTCATAAGAGGCTGTCACAATATCTAAATCTCCATCACCATCCATATCAAGCGTATTTGTATAAGAGAGGTATGTTAAATTTGTATCAATAGTATGCTCTTCAAATGAGATATGTAAAGGAGGAAGTACAATACTAGGTGCATCATTGACTGCATCAATAGTAATGGTTACATTTACCTCTTCAGAATCTACTGTACCATCATTGGCTACGTAGGTAAAGCTATCTGTTCCATTGTAGTTTTCATCTGGAGTATAGGTTCCATCT
>Ga0256828_1002374_pt1 | contig 11236 bp, 10 predicted proteins | sample CV88metaG_FD_185993 | JGI IMG/M metagenome (GOLD analysis project Ga0256828, IMG submission 185993) | Hydrothermal vent microbial communities from East Pacific Rise, Pacific Ocean - CV88 | ecosystem: Environmental > Aquatic > Marine > Hydrothermal vents | place: Pacific Ocean: East Pacific Rise... | reverse complement strand
TTTCTCCTTGTTTATAATTTATTTATCTTTGTATATCAAAAGATAGAATATATTATAACAGAAACATATTAAAATATAAATAAATATAATTTGTTGTAAAAAGTTGTTTTTTTGGATTTTTATAGAAGCAGATAATATGAGTATTAATACTCATATTATCCTAGAAGAGATAAAAAACTTTAGTCGTTAATCTTAACTGTATAAGCTTTTTTAGAAAGAGGCACTGCTGGTCTCTTAATATGTGGAGGTCTTCTTAATGTATCTCCTGTTTGAAGAGGACGTGTTAGTTTGTCTCTCCATGCTTGGTAGACTTTCATATTTGCCTCATAGTTTACATAAATATCACCAATTTGCTCATCTGCACTTGCAAGTTCTATAGTTACTTTTTGATGCCAAGCGTGATTACCTGCAATTGGGTCTGGATGACTTGGAGCTACAGCATTTTGCCATGCACCACTTAATCCATCCCACCAGATATTGTCAAGGTCTTTATTGTACTCTTTAAACTGCCATGTATCTTTACGCTCATACATAGCATTTTTAAGACCCTCTTTTGGTTTAAGTGTACCGATTTTACCATCCATAGTCATATCATAGAGAGGTGCACCTAGACCCATAACACCTAGTTTATGGCTAAATCCAGGAATATCAACGGCATTTTTAAGCTTCCATCGTCCAGCATGGTGAGAGTTAGCTAATACACCAGGCATCGTTCCCTCTGTTGGTACAGCCATAGCTATAAAGTAACCTGATTCAAGACCTGATACTGTATCACTAATAGTTACTTTGATTGCATCACCCTGTTTAATATTAAGACGTTTTGCATCATCAGTATTAATCCATACAGGGTTATGGTTTTGAGAAATCTCCATAAGGTGTTTAGAGTTAACTGAACGAGTATGAATATTGTATGGCAATCTAAATACTGTATTTAGAGCAAACTCATTCTCTTTTTCCATAAAGTCATGGTGTACTTGTGTTACAACGTGTATCATTTTTTTACGCTCTTCTTTAGTCTTTGGATAGATAGGTATAGCATACTCTGGCCATTTCCAATCAGCAAACCATTGAGAGAAGAACTCAGCTTTTTTACTTAATGTATGGAAACCTTGTGTAATTTTTCCATCAACTTCAAGACCAATTGCTTTTTTCCCACCATAGACATGGTCATCAACTAACAACGCACCATACTCATCTTTTTCAACTTCAGATTCAGGATACTCATGTCCATGAACATGATAAACATCACCAACTTTTTTCACTTCACGCTCTTGTGGTTTATATATATTATCCTCTTCAAGCCATGTTCCCATATCTCTCATCATCTCATAGTTAGGGTACTTAGAGCCTTTGTACTTATCGTTAGCAGCAGCTGTTTTTTTAAGATTTGGTAATTTATCAAATGCAGCTTGATACCACTCTGCAATGGTTACAGCTCTAGTTGGGTCCTCTTTTGAAGCCCAATATTTTCTAACACCTAAACTTCCATCAGGGTCAACATGATGAACCATAATATTTGCCCAGAATTCAACCTCTTCCCAAACCTCTCCAAGACCTGCTGTCATGTGAGCTTCAAGTGTTCCTCTAGCTGGGTCTTTAGGCTTCCAGCCCATCTTCTCTAGTGCAACTCTTAGTGCAGGTTGTCTAAATGATAACCAACGTGCTGGCATTGTAGCCTCTGATGATTGGTCATGTCTCTCACCTGCAAGTCCAACAGGTAGAATAAAGTCACAATACCAGTTTGTCTCTGACCATGTAGGAGAGAGGTTGAAACTCATCTCAATCTTATCTTCACGCTTAAGTGCTTCAATCCATCTAAATCCATCTGGATTAATCCAAACAGGGTTATACATCCGAGGAACCCATACAGATAGTTTTTCAGGAATATTTAACCCTTTGGCATTCCATTTATTTCTCCACTCATCATCAAGAAGAAGGTGAGGCATAATATGACTCATCTCATAGGTACTCAATGGATATTCAGGTGGCCATGCAATCTCATTCCAAACATCCACTTTTGGTGGTTGCTCTCCTGCAACAGTTGCTGCTTGACCTTTTCCATTAACAGAAAGAACATGCCAGTGGTGCATAGCAACTCCACCTTTATCTCCTGCCATTGCTCCACGAAGTGCCAATGGTAGGAATCCTGCACGAGTATTCATCCAACCACCACGGTGACCAATTGTTCCTGCTCTCCAAAGATAGGTAGCTACTCTAGGTCCGGCATCAATAAACATATCATAAAGTTTCTCAACAATTCGAGCTTCGATTCTACACTCTTCAACAACAAAATCAAGTGTATACGCTGAGTACATCTCTTTAAGCATTTTGATAAAGTCTTCATAGCTATCACCCTGTGGTACAGCATTGATATAACCTTTATCAACTAAAAGAGCTAAATACTCTTTATTTGCCATCATTTGACCCCAGTTCATCCAGTTTTTTACCCAAGCATGGTTAACTAAATCTTCACCGTTAATTCCTTTTTCATTAAGAATACGGTTTGCAAGATAGAGATAAAGAGCTGCTTCTGTTCCTGGCCAACAAGGAACCCAAAGGTCTGCCATACCAGCTGAGTTAGATAGACGAGGGTCCATAACAACTAATTTAGCACCTTTTTTACGAGCATCGGCAATTTTACCTGCTGATTGTTGGAAGTAGTGACCTGCATCAGCTGCGTGAGATGATTGTAAGAAAATTAACTTGGCATTTGCCCAGTCTGGTGAGTTTCTATCATCATTAAACCATTGAATAGTTCCCTCTCTTGCTCCTGCTGAACAGATGTTAGTATGAGAATCATAACCATCACAACCCAATGAGTGAGGTACACGGTGACCAAAACCATTTTCGTTAGGACGACCAACATGATACATAAAGAGCTTACGTGACATCTCATCACCAGTTTTAAGGGTATCATGAATTTTTGTTCCAATCTCCTTCATGGCATTATCCCATGATGTTCTAACCCATTTACCTTCACCTCTTTTACTTCCAGGTGCTCTTTTTAGAGGAAAAGGAATTCTATCTGGGTCATACATTTGTGATTGTGCTGCGTAACCTTTAGCACAGTTACGTCCACGTGTACCAACATGAAGTGGATTTCCCATATATTTTCTAACTTTAAGGTCTTTTGGATTCCCTGTCTCTTTATAAATTCCAATATCTACCCACGCAGTTAGTCCACATTGTGCTTCACAGTTTGAACAAGTTGTTGGTACTAGCATATATTCTGTTAGTTTAATACCATCTGGATTATCTTTACTCTGAACACCATTTCTACCAATACCACCACGTTTCCAATCATCACCATCTAACTCAAAGTGACTATCCCAATTTTCAAGACTTGGGTATCTCTCTAAATTAACAGGAGCAGTGATTTTTTCACCCTCTTCGGCAAATGCAGGAGTATCAACAATTGTTGAAAATACCCCTTTAGCAACAGTAGCACCTGCTACTGTATAGGCTGTTCCTTTGAGGAACGTTCGTCTGCTCTCGAAAAAAGAGCTTTTTGTTTCATTCATTTTCTTAACCATATATTCCTCCTTAACTTAACGGTATCATTTGTGGAATTTCAAGCCACGTACTTTTTGCAAGATATAGACCAATAAGTGTTGTAAGTGCTGCAAACTTCATCAATGTTCTATTTTCATCTTTTAACGAACCCATAGCAATAAAGAATGGGATAATATATCCAAGAGCCATAGCTGACCAGAATTGAAGGTTATATGAACCACCAGAGTGAACATATGCTATTGTTGCTTCAATCTCTTCTGATTTGAATGAGAAGAAATACTCTCCCATATACATTAAGAATGAGAAGAATACAGATAGAGCCAATATCAGTGTTAAATCTTTTCTAGCCTCTACCGACCATTTTTCTGAAATAAAGATAAGAGATGCTGAACCAACCATAAAGGCAGCTAATAACATCTGAATCAATTCAGCAGGTGCAGCCCATAACTCTCTTGCACTAGATTCAGCCATAATAATTGCTGTATACATGGTAACAGGAAGTGCTAAGAATACTACAAATGGAAAGATTTTTTCATAACTAGAACTAATTTTTCTAATTGATTTAGCAATACCACTATGTCTTGCAGTATCAGGATGAGCATCAAGGAAGCCTATAGCTAACATGAGTGTAACTAATCCTGTGAATAGTGAAGCCATCCATGCACCAACAGTAATTGCACTTGTCCAGTGTGGGTGTATGAATATATTTATCATTCTTAGAGGTTGATGTAAATCCAAAAGTGTAAATAGTAAGAATATATTTAAAAATATAAATGATATTAGAGGCATTTTCCATCTAAGCCCTACTAAATCTTCTTTTTTGTGTCTATATAACAAAAAAGCACCTATGAGGATAACACCTGTTCCTATACTTTTTGCCCACATATTAAGGGTAATCATCCAACCCCAAATAATTCCAGGTAGTGCAACATCTAGTGTTACAACAGCCTTAGTTGCTTCTATAACAGAATGTTCCATTAGTGTCCTCCTTCTTCATGTGATTCATGGTTGTCATCATTTGGCATATCTATAAAACTTTTATTATCAAGATGTTTATGACCAAAAATCGGTCCAGTAAATCTATCTAAAATTGAGTGATGTGGGTCTCCAAGTGTATCTAAGTGAGTAATATTATTAAAGAGTCCATAACCCTCAATTCTTTCATGTGCTAGAGGATTCAGTGTCTGATTACCTCCACCTACATAGAAGTGTTTAGGATTAGTATGCTTCTCAGGTTTTCTCACTTGAACATTACCCTGATGCTCCATGATATAACGTGAAATATGACTTGTCTCATCTTCAATATCACCAAAAATATTGGCTTCAACAGGACACGCAACGACACACGCTGGCATTAAGCCACCCTCAATTCTGTGAGCACAATAGGTACATTTGTCAGCCGTATTGGTCTCTGGGTCCATATAGATTGCACCATATGGACAGGCCATCATACAACCTGCACAACCGATACATCGACTGTTATCAACATTTACAATTCCATTTGGTAGGTAGTGTAGAGCAGATACGGGACAGATACGCTCACAAGGGGCATTTTCACAGTGATTACATCTTAGTGGAGTAAAATTCCTTGATGTATCTGGGAATGTTCCCACATCTATATATTTAACACGTAAACGCCACGAACTAAGTGGCACTTCATTTTCAACTTTACAGGCGACTTCACACCCTTTGCAACCCATGCAAAGACTCAAATCGACTAAAAAACCTAACTTCATGCTTCCTCCTATTATTTTAATTTATAATTATTATTACTTCAATTAAATTTTTTTTTTAAAGAAATAATTATAATTATTTCTAATAGATACTATAGTAGCATTATCTATTAAGCAATTTGATTAAAAATCATTAGATTAAATGAACAAATAGTAAAACTATAACTATTTTTCTCACTTTATAATTTGTAAAATCATATTGATAAATAGCATATATATTTTTAGTAAAAAATATTGATTGAAAATTAGAAAAATTTGAAAAAGAATGTTGAACCATAATGCTCTTGGCTCTTAATTTGAAGTGTTATGTTATGTAATTTTAGTATCTGCTTGACAATTGCTAGTCCCAATCCCATGGAGTTATCCCAACTATGTTCCTCTGTACGAAAAAACTTTTTGGTAACTTTTTCGATGTTCTCTTCTGATATCCCAACTCCTCTATCAATAACACTAACTATTCCATTTTCGATTGTAACCTTTACAACCTCATCAGAATATTTTAGGGCATTTTCAATAAGATTTTTTAGAACAATTTCCATTAATGCTTTATCTGCTTTAACTATTAAACTATTAGACGAGATAACTATTTTACGCTTCTTATGTCTCTCTTCTAAATTTGTGGCTACATCTTTACTTAAAAGATAAATATCAAATTTACTAAGTTGAAGCTTCTGCTCACCACTCTCAAATCTATTCCATAAGAGTAGACGGCTCAAAAGCTCCTCTATCTTATCACCATTATTATAGATTTTATTTAGAAATTTTTTTCGTAAAAGAGGAGGTATTTCATCATCATCATTAAGTGTCTGTGCATAACCCATAATAGCAGCTATAGGGTTACGAAACTCATGAGCAATTGCAGACAACATATCTGAGCGTTGCCTATTTTTTAGTTTTATTTTTGCTGTATATTTACGCTTTTTTTTGTCACGCTTTTTTATTTTTCTTAGTAGATGAATAAGTTTAGCATTAATATTTTCAAACTCTCTAGTTATATAAGTTGTATTCTCACCTCTATCATCAATATTATCTATTCCAGATAGATATTTCTCTAGTACCTTAAGCTCTTTTTTTATCTCCAAAACCATACTATAGACAAAATAGAGCGTAATCAATAATGATAAAATAAAAAAACTTAAATGAAAATATCTAGTTTGATACTCTTCTGGTATAAGTATCAAACTAAAACTATATAAAAGTACTTCAAAAATTACAATAGTAACCAATTTGGCTCTAATATATGCACTCAAAGAGGGCTTTTTATATAATTTGGAACTACCTATCATTATACTTTAAGACTGTGTTCATACTCTTTGATTTTAACTTTTAATCTCTGTATTTCACGAGCATACTCATCAAGCTCTTCTTGAATTTCACCCTCTTCCCAATCATCACTGACCCACTCTAATTCGTCTTTTCGTATACGATATTGCTCTAAAAGATGAGCAATTTCACTTTTTGCATTTGCTACATTAAACTCAATTTTATTCTCATGTTCAATAGTTTTCATTATTTTCTCCTTGGATTCTATTTATTAGAATCTTTTTACTATCTTAACAAAAATATTATAAAGGGTTTCCACTTCTTTTATAGTTGTTCTCTCATTTAATCCATGTATTCTATCATTAATGACACCAAACTCTACAACCTCTATACCATAAGGGGCTATATGCCGTCCATCACTAGTTCCTCCAGCAGTTGAAAGCTTGGTTTTTACCCCTGTTACCTCTTCTATAGTATCTCTTAATATATTAACAATATATGAGTCTCTATTAGTAACAAAAGGGTAAGAACCTTGCTCTAATTTTAGCTCATAATCCAACCCTGCAAACTTCTCATCTATAAAGTTTTTTAGTATCTCTTGGCTTGTCTTAGTAGAGTTTCGTACATTAAACATCATCTTTAGGCTGTTTGGAGTTACATTTGTAACCTCCATTCCTGCTCTAATATCAGTGATTATCAATTTACTAGGTGCGAAATCATTATCACCATTATCAAGGTTATGCTCTGCTATTTCTGGAAGTATAGAGGAGATATTATGAATTGGGTTAATAGTCTTCTCGGGATAGGCAGCGTGTCCCTGCTTTCCTTTGAGAGTCAAAAAACCATTAATAGAGCCACGCCGACCTATTTTTATGACATCTCCCATCTCCACCTCACAGGTAGGCTCTGCGATAATACAGTAGTCTGGTAATAGGTCTATCTCTTTTAGATGTTTAAGAACTATTTGTGTCCCATAAGTTCCATCTCCCTCTTCATCAGAAGTCAAAAGAAGTGAAAGACGACCTGAAAAATCATCATCCATATCACGCATAGCTTGAACAAAAGAAGCTACACCACTCTTCATATCTTGTGTTCCACGAGCATAGATATATCCATCTTCTATCATAGGTACAAAAGGGTTGCTATCCCAACCGTCTCCAGCAGGAACAACATCAACATGACCTGCGAAACACAAATGTTTTCCATCTCCAAATCTCTTAGTTAAAAATAGATTTTTAACTCCACCATCATTAATCCAAGTAGCTTCAAAATCTTCCAAATAGTTTTCGATATAGGTAAGCACTCCCCCATCATCAGGAGTAACCGATTTAGCAGAGAGTATTTTTAAGAAGAAATCTATAACATCTAATCTTTTTTCCATAATATATAACCTTATTTTATAATTATGGAAGAGTATCGAATATATACTTTTAGTTCATCAAAAAATATATAATTTTTAAAAATTATAGTTGAATCCTATGTTAGCAAAACCATATTTATGGTCAAATGAGGTATCTGTATATTCCCCATAAAGATAAGGAATTTCTCCATTAAATTGATTTGTCATCAATTTTCCACCAATATATAGAGAAGTATTGCTATTTACTTCATAAATAAAATTTAAATCAAAAATATGATTCATATTTGTTTCATCTAAAGATTTAGTTCTAAAAATACGATTATATTGATAATTTAATTCAGTATACCAGTTTGTATATATTTGATATGTAACACCAAAACCTAAAGATATCATATCATCTGTACGCTTTTGTACTAAATCAATATTTCTCGATGCTTGTTGTAATAAATAATTATCTTCATGTAAAATAGAGCTATCTATCTCATTTCTTATTTTAACATTAGTATATCCTAAATAAGTATCCAAAAGCCAAGATTCACCTTTTAAAGAGCCAATTAAACGTAGGTAGAAGCTATTATCTTTAGTATTAATCATACTGATATAAGGTTTATTTTTCAACTTAAGAGTCTGACCGTTTTCTGAAACTAAACTATAAACATCATTTTTTTTAGAAACATGAAGATTTCCATAAGAAAAAATATTTTTAATTCCTTGATTAATAACATCTAGACTTCTCATATATGTATCATCTGCTCTATTTGTTTCATAACCAACATCAATAGCAAAAGCTTTATTTAAATCTTCATATACTTGATAACGTAGATAAATATCTAAATTTTTATTAGTTAATGTAGTAGATGAATACTGAATATCTTTTTTATTTAAATCAAGATTTAAATACCACTGATTATTGAAAGTATATCCCAAATTTAAATCCAATCCCTCCATGTCACCTAAACTATCAAAGTTTTTGGTACTAGAACTAAATTCACTCTCTTTTATATTAAAAATATCAATTGTTTCATTAACTTTTTGAAAAGTAACTGATATTTGTGTACTATCAACTTTAGGAAGAAAAGCATGAAGATTATCTTTTTTATAGAAAAAACTCTCATCTGCATATAAAATTAGTGTATTTAATAGAAACCATATTAATAATATTTTTTTCATGTATTAACCTCATTTAAATTTTTTAATTATGATTATAACATATTTAAACGTTAACAAAATAAATACTATGTGAATTCTACAAATTATAATATCCCTATAGAGAACTATGACTAATATGATATTGTTCTCAATGAGAAATGGTTAAGTAAATCTTATATTTAAAGAGAATATATATTTAATATAGTAGAATGTCTTTTTGATAAAAACCTATGTTAAAAAGGGATAGAATGAGTACAAATATAACAGTAACAGCAGAAGAGTTAGGAAACCGAATTACACTATATGCAGTGATATCACGGTTGATGATGATTGAGGTTGATGATGAGTTTCTTAAATCAATTGAGTCAAATGAGTCACTTCTTAATCTTTTTCCTAACTATAAAAATTGGGAGAAGAGAAAAGAGTTTAATTTTAGTATCTTAAAAGAGAGATATTTGGATGTTGATTATACTAACCTCTTTTTGCTTCACCTTGTGCCATATGAGAGTTTCTATATACGAGATGACCAGATGATAGAGAGTGGTGGAGATAATCCAGTAATTGATTTATATAATGCTCTTGATTTTAGAGTAGAACTAGATAAGGCTAGAGTAGTAAGCCCCGACCATATTGGTGTGGAGTTGGAGTTTATGTATATGCTATGTATGGCTATGGAGAAAGCTATAGAGGCAGATGATAGTGATGGTGTAGAGGAGCTATTTTATATTCAAAAAGGGTTTCTTGAAGACCATCTTTTAAAATGGTCTCCAATGTATCTTATAAATATGAAAAAAGAGTCAAGAACTCCACTATATCATGATGGAGCAGAGTTGGCAATGGAGTTTATGTTGAGTGATTTTGAGTATATTAATAAAAAACTTAATATTCAACTTGGAGGTTGTAACTCAGGTAGCTGTAGCTCATGAAATTAGAGTTTGATGTTAGCTCTTGTGTTCGAGCAACAAGTAAGTTTTCGGAGTGTACTAAGTGTGTTGATATTTGTCCTGTCTCAACTATTGAGATAGTAGATAATATTCCTGCGTTTACTCCATCTGCTTGTATAGATTGTGGTGGTTGTATAGGGGTTTGTCCTACGGAGTCCTTTTCTCTTACCAATTTCTCTAGTGTTAACTTCTTTTTTGAGTTTTTGGAGTCAAAAAAGAGCCATCTATCTTGTCAAAATGAGATACCTTGTATAAGTACCTTATCTGTAGAGTATCTTATCTCTTTAGCTTTAGCTTCTGATGAGATATTGAGTATGGATGTTGATGGATGTAGTTGTGGTGGAGATAGTGATAAGCTTGTAAATCAGATAAAATCTAATCTTGAAGAGGCAAATTTTATCTTAGAGAGTATCTCTGATAAACAGATAGAGATAAAGTCTTTAAAGAGCGAAGCATCTGTTATTGAAGATGAGAATGAGTTGACAGATAGACGCTCCTTTTTCTCTTTGAAAACGGCTGTGAAGAGTAAACAGAGTTTTGATGAAGCTGTAAATAGTGATGAACTAAAAGCTTTTGAGCTTGATATTGATGTAATAGCTAAGATAAAAGATAAAAAAATACCAGATAAACGAAAATTACTATTTTCAGTACTAAAACGTTTAGATAAACCTCAAAGTTACGATGTTATATCCACAGAAGATATCTCATTTACCTCTCAAAAATTTGTAGATGATAGCTGTACTAATTGTCAAATCTGTTACCGTATATGTCCTACAGGAGCTTTGAGTTCGGATAATAAATTTTCAGTTATAAATTTCGATGCGATGATGTGTGTTAAGTGTCATCTATGTCATGATGTTTGTGAGCCAAATGCTATACAACTTCAAGCAGGATTTGAGATAAAAGAGTTTTTTGAACCAACTCAAAGAGTATTAGCAACTTTTGATGTTAAGAGATGTAATGAGTGTGGAAATTATTTTACCTATAGAGGTGGTTTAGTAGAGTGTGATAGATGTAAAGTCGAAGAGGAAGAGGCAATGGAGTTACATAAGCTTGGGAAAAAAGAGATTTAACATATAAGCACCTTTTAGCTATAATCGCGTCAATTTAAAAACTTCATAATATGGATACTACTACATGAGCGAAACAACCAAAAAAAATGTATACAACCCAAAAGAGATAGAAGATAGTTACTATAAGCTTTGGGAAGAGCGAAACTACTTTGAGATAGAGGGAAACAAAAAGATTCAAAAAGAGGGCAAACACTTTACTAT
>Ga0256828_1002371_pt1 | contig 11242 bp, 8 predicted proteins | sample CV88metaG_FD_185993 | JGI IMG/M metagenome (GOLD analysis project Ga0256828, IMG submission 185993) | Hydrothermal vent microbial communities from East Pacific Rise, Pacific Ocean - CV88 | ecosystem: Environmental > Aquatic > Marine > Hydrothermal vents | place: Pacific Ocean: East Pacific Rise... | reverse complement strand
TATGTTGAGGGGAAAACAGTAGATGAGGGTGCAGGAACTATAACTGTAACAATAAAAGCAAAAGATGCAGTAGATGAAGATACTGATGTTCATTGGCAACTTGATGATGGTAGTGCAGATACAGATGACTATACTGATGACAATGGAACAGTTACATTTTCTGCTGGTGATGATGAAAAAAATATAACTATAGATATAACAGATGATAGTGAAGCAGAAGATGATGAAAACTTTACAGTAAACCTTACAAACGATAATGCAAACGAGATAGAATATAGAGATGGAAATATAACGATTATAGACAATGAATGTCCAGGTAGTGATACACTTGACATAGCTATTTATGATAACTATTGGGATGCTGAACAACAAGGTGATGATGTTGACCATAGTAGTTCGGATTTGGAGATGATGTACGATGGTGATAATGAACAAAAAATAGGTATAGTTTTTAAAGATGTAAATGTAAAACATGGTTGTTATATTAAAAATGCTTACATACAATTTACAGCAAAAGGTGATAAAAAAAATGACACTTCCATTGTTATTTATGGGGAAGATACAGATAATGCTATAAGTTATAAAGATGATAGAAAAGTTACAGATGCAGTAAAAACAGATAAAAATGTAACTTGGAAAAATATACATGACTGGGAAGATAATGAATCTGATTCAGATACAAGAACACCTCAAATCTCTTGTTTAGTTAAGAAAATTATAGATAGAGATAACTGGAAAGAAAACAATGATATGGGGTTTATCATATATCCTACTGCTGATTGTAATAGTTCGGATTGTAACAGAAGAGCATATTCTGGTGGTGATGATGATAGAAAAGCAGTTTTACACATAGAATATAGTGATAATCCAGATGATGATACACCATGTCAAATAGCACAAGATGATAATTATGATGTTAGAATGGGTGAGACAGTAACTCTAAAAGTAACACAAAATGATGCAGATGGTGTGGATGATGATAGTGTAGATGTAAAAACAGAACCATCACACGGAACTTATGAAGTAGATGGAAATACTATAAAATACACACCAGATGATGGATATAAAGGTGATGATAATTTAACTTATACTGTAAAGTTAAATGGAGATGAATCTAACGAAGCATTTGTTGCTTTACATGTAGATTTAAAAGGTGGAGATGTTGATTTTCACATTATAAATCCACCAGATACTAGAAACATTCAAGGTAACTATGTTTTAGGTGGAAATATGTCTTTATGTGTGGCTGATGATGAAGATTCAGAATGTAAAAGTCAAGCAGGTACAAATGATACTTATGTGAAATATATAGATATAGATGACGATGACAGTACATATAACTCTTCTGCTTTTACACTTGATGTTCCAGATGGTTCAAAGGTTATTTGGGCAGGATTATTTTGGGGTGGATTTATACATAACACTAAAAATGATGACAGTGACAGTGACGATGACTGGCAATTTGAAGACAAAATAGACAATGCAAAAGAGTATGACAATGGTCCAGGTTTAGATTTAAAAGACAATGCTTATGATACAGATAAAGTTAAGTTAAAAGTTCCGACATCTGATGATTACCAAGATGTAAATGCTAGTACGGTTTATTTTTCAAAGTATGGATTTAGTTCTTATGCAAACATTACTTATTTATTTAAAGATGGTTCAGGTTTAGATGAAAATGCAAGTGGAGAATATATACTAGCAAATTTAAGTACAAACCATAAAAAAGTAAAAGACCATGGAAATAGTGGTGGTTGGAGTATGTTGGTTATTTATGAAAATCCTGATGCACAGTACAAAAATGTGAGTGTATTTCATGGTTGGGTTACCATAAATGATAATAGTGCAGATTTTAATGTAACTGGATTTTTAATTCCAGATACAGATAATGTTAAAGCAAAAATGTCGTTTATGGCACATGATGGAGACAATAATGACCAAAAGAAATCTCATTTTAAATTAAATGATACTTCGTTAGGTCTTTGGACTGATGACCAAGGTAATGACCATGATGATAGAGATTATGTTTTTAACTCTACTATACTAAATGTTCCAGATAAAAGATGGGATTTCGATACTGACGATAGTCAATATAGCTCTTTTGGTTTAGACACTTATGATGCAAGTGGTATTTTAGATGCTGGTGATACTAGTGCAAATATAAAACTAGATGGAGATGATGGAGCTTATGAAGTTGAACTTATAGTTTTTAGTGCAGATATGTTTGCACCAAAACTTTGTTATGATTATACATATAAACAAGGTGATAGATACTTTACAGAAGATAACAATGGTACACAAAAACCTCGTATAGTTGGAGATATAGATAAAAACAAAAACATTGATGTTGAGCTTTATATACGAAATGCAGAATCTGATATAAATGCAACAGATGTTACAGTGGATGTAGATGATATAAATACAACACAAGCTAAGTACGATAGAGATTCAACTTGGGTTACTCAACCAAACGAAAATTCACGAACAGATATAGATGATGATGACCTAAATGTAAGTGATAGTTACGATAAAAATATTAGTATAAATGATGTTGGTTCAAAAGAACATTTTTATATAGGTTATTCACTTGACCCAGAAGATGTTAATGATGTAAATATGAGTTTAAATGTTTCTGTAAAATACAATATACAAATAGGAGATAATGAAGTTCAACTTCCAAGAATGAGATTAGGTAGTGAAAAAGTACCTATTTGTTCAGATGGTACACAGTATGTCCCATCTTTGGGAACATTTAATGTTGTTCATCAAGATTACTATAAAAATGATGATACATACTTAAACATTCCTACACAAGTTGTTGACAGAGATGGAAGGTTTAGAGTTTTATCGCTAGATGAAAATGGAACAGATTTAAAGAAAAGAACAACCATTGTTGCAGTTGAATATATAGACGCAGGAGTTTTTCATGATACTCAGGCTAGTTGTGATGAACTAAACAACACTATAAGTGATAAAGAATGGATAATCTTTGATGATGAAGATGAAAAAGACTTTATAAAACAAGTTGGAGAAGCTAGAAAAAATACAGCATATAGAATCTCTTTTCATAATGATGTCAATGGAACACTAATCTCTCTTAAAAAAAGTAATGGTAATTATGTAATTAACAATTATGATGATGTTTTTGATGGTATAGATAAATGTGATGCTTGTGGAGATGATGGTGATGAGCTTAGTGAAGATGACTTAAAAGCTTGTATGAATTGTATTTATGGTCAAAGAACAGGAACTGTATGTTCAAGAGATAATTTTGCAGTAAGACCAGAAGCTTTTTACATTAGATTAAATGACCAAAACCAAACAGACAACACACAAAAAACAGAGATAATAAATAATGTTGATGGTACAAATGTTGAAATTTCTGCTGGGTATAACTATTTTGTGGAATTAAATGCAACAAAACATACAGATGAAAAACTAGCATCTAATGGTTACACACTAAATGATAACAACATTAAGTTAATCTGGAATAGTACTAAAACAGGTTGTAATGATGATTCTAACAAAACTGTGGGTGTAGTTTTTATGGATGGTGTTTCAGATAGAAACTTATCTAATGCTAATGTTGGTGAATATGAACTAAAAATAGTAGATGATAGTTGGACAGATGCAGACAAAAAACCTATAAAACATCATGATGGTAATTTTACAGATGGTGATGATTGTATTTTAAATGATGATGTTGTTGCAACAGAGGATGATAGTGCAGATAATGAGCCATTAAATGGTTGTGTGATTAGTAGTTCACATACAAATAAAAAGTTAGATAAAACATACCATAACTTAAATGTAACATTTGACCCATATAGTTTTTCTTTAGATATAAATCCAACAGTTGGATTGGAACATTCGGCATTGGGTTCAAATTCTTATATTTATATGGCAGATATGCAACAAAACTCAGGTAAAGATGAAAATATGTCTTTACATTTGGATGGAAACATTACTGCTTCTGGGTACGATGGAGGGAGTTTAACTAACTTTGTAAAAGATTGTTATGCTAGTGATGTTATAATCTCTTTGGATACAACAGATAGAAATATAAGTGATGTAAACTATACATATAGTTTTTCAAATGATGACAATAGTTCGTTAGATAAAAATGGAACTTTAAATGATGGTGAAACGATTATACTTAGTCAAGATAATTTTACAAAAGATAGAAATGGAACTTTATCTTCTAAGTTAAATTTAAACTATACTAGAAAAGTAAATACAGCTATAAATCCAAAAGAGATTACATTTCATAAGTATATTTTAAATACAAATGTAACAATGAATGCAGATCTACAAAGTGATTATAAAGCAAAAGCTAGTAAAGATATAAACAAAAGTGTTAAACACTATTATGGTAGAACAAATGCACCAAGAGCTACTTTCTCAGAGGATAGTGGACAAAAAGCACTTATATACTACGAAGTGTACTGTGAGGGGACTGGTTGTGATAAATCTTTACTTCAAGATGGTGTGGCTTCTAAGTACTTGACAGACCCTAGATGGTTTATAAATACTCAACATACAAGTAAGTTTGGAACAGCTGGTGATGTAAACCAAAGAGGTTATGTTGTTGGAGATGGCTATGTAAAACAAGATACAGCACCAACAGGTAACCATCAAGATAGTGTAACTATAACTTATGATGGAACAAAAGGTCATCCATATAAAACTACTATGGAAAATAATGCTTCTAAATGGTTAATTTACAGTAAGTATGATGAAAATGCTGAGAAAAATAAGTTTCAAGTAGAGTTTTATAAAACTGGTTCAGGTTGGGCTGGAACACATGGTACAAATACAAATACGAAAGTAAAGGGAGCAAAAATAAATAAAAGAACTATGATGTGGTAGTTCTTTAAATGTGGAATTAAAATTGCTACTAAGTATAAAAAAGCATTTTTAAAATGTTTATACAAGGTAGGATTTTATGAAAATAAAACTTCTAAATAATCTTATACTTATTACAACAGATTTTGAAACACTAAATAGTGCTTGGATGAAGGATTTTTTAAATAATCATTCAAGGGGTATGTTGTTTTTACCAAAATCTGTTTTAGTTTTTAGAAATGAAATTCTCAAAGAAGTTAGGGAAAAGTTTCTAAATCAACTAAGTCAACATCATGCTTCAAAAAATGAATTTTCACATGAATTTTTTCTAAGGTCTATGCTTAAATTTGGGACACAACCCATAAAAATAGAGTTAGACAAGATGGAAAAGAAACAAGATGTTGAAGTAAATCTTTATGCTTATGATAAAAATACAGTTCTTATCTCTTTACCTACTCCAAACTCTTGGGTTATGTGCTATTTTCGTTCTCAGCTTGAAGTTTATGTTGAAAAGGGTACAGATGTTTCTCTTGTTGTAGATGTTTCTGATGCAAAAGCAAAAGCGAGGTTGGATAGAACTTTAAACAAAAAAAATGTACTTCATTATAGTATAAAGTACAACTATGATAACCATTTTTTAAGCACACTTTATAGTGATTTTGCAAGTTATAGTTTTGGTGATTTATGTAAAGATGAACACAAAGATGCAAATCTTCATTTTTATACTATTTTGGAATGTCCAATAGGTTCTAGTAAAGATGTTATACGACAAAGCTATAAAAGATTGAGTAAAGTTTACCATCCAGATAAAGTTCACAATGAAAATAACTATATGGTTGAACACTACACCCAAAAATTTCAACTTTTACAAGAAGCATATACAGCTTTAAAAAATGTTTCTTAATTAATATTTTTATACTATAATTCCAAATATAAATTATAAAGGAATATTATGGCACAAGTACCAGAAGACATAGGTTGTTTAAACGAAGTTTGTATAGCGAAAGATGAGTGTAAAAGACAAGTTATAGCAAAAGACAAAACTGCTCGTGAAATTCAAGAGTTCGGTGGAACAGAAGTTAAAAAGTGTGGTAAATTTTTACAAAAATAGATGAAACTATTTTTTTTAATTTTCCCACTTTTATTTGGTGCTTGTAGTGTTAAAAACTATGAGCATACAAAATCAAAAATCATCATCATAAAATCTCCAAAACTAAAATTTGCCGACTTAGGTTACATAAGAAATACAAACAAAAGTTTAGAACTAGAACTTTTTGTAGCTGGAAAGAGTGTTTCTAAAATATCTATAAACCATCTTATATGTGTTAAAAATGGTTGTATGAGTAAAGCTGGATTTAATGAAGAATATTTAGATGAAAATTATCCAGACGATATTTTACAAAACATACTTCTTTCAAAACCCATATACGATGGTTTACATGTAGAAAAAAATGTTGATGGTTTTGTACAAAAAATAGAAAATAAAAATGTAAATATTAGCTATAAAGTAACTTCACATGTAACTTACTTTAAAGATAGAAAAAACAACATACTTTTTAAGATAAAGGATATAAATGAGTAACAAATTTGTAGGAGCACATGTAAGTGCAAGTGGTGGAGTTTTTAATGCAGTGGCAAATGCTCAAAAGATAGGTGCAAAAGCATTCGCTCTTTTTACAAAAAACCAAAAAAGATGGGAAGCAAAACCTCTAGACACAAAAACAATAGACAAGTTTAAAAAAGCTCTAGATGAGAGTGGAATTTTACCAAAACACATACTTCCTCACGATAGTTACCTTATAAACTTAGGACATCCAGAAGAGGAAAAACTCATAAAAAGTAGAAATGCTTTTATAGATGAGCTTCAAAGATGTGAACTTTTAGGGTTAGATAGACTGAACTTTCACCCAGGTAGTCATTTAAAAGCTATAAGTGAAGATGAATGTATAGAAAAAATTGCAGAGTCTATAAACATAGCACTTGACAAAACAAGTGGAGTTAAAGCTGTTATAGAAAATACAGCAGGTCAAGGGAGTAACTTAGGGTACACTTTTGAGCAGATAGCATCTATAATAGACAAAGTAGAAGACAAATCAAGAGTTGGTGTTTGTATAGATACTTGTCATATGTTCGTAGCAGGGTATGACATAAGAACAAGAGAAGCTTATGACAAAACTTGGAATAGTTTTGGAGAGATAGTTGGTTTTGAGTATCTAATGGGTATGCACATAAATGACTCTAAGCCACCACTAGGAAGTAAAAAAGATAGACACCATTCACTAGGTGAGGGTGAGATAGGTTTGGATGCTTTTAGATTTATTATGAATGATGAAAGGATGGATGACATTCCACTTATACTTGAAACCATAGATGATACTATTTGGAAACAAGAGATAGAACTTTTATATTCCTTTGAAGAAAAATAAGATACAATCCTTAAAGATAATTTTAAGGGGGAAATAAAAAATGAAAAAGATAGTTACTTTATCTTTGTTAGCGAGTTCTTTACTTTTGGCTAGTGGTTATCAAATACCAGAAACATCTACAAATGCAGTAGCATTAGGCTCTGCAAATGTAGCACATAATCACGGTGCAGATTCAGCTTACTATAATCCTGCAAATATGTCTTTTATGGAAAATAGTAGTTTTATAGAAACAGATTTGACTTACATACATCTATCTGAGGTAAATTATAAAGATTCTACAACAGATATAGACTCAAAAGGTGAAAACTTTTTTATCCCAACACTTCATTATGTATCGAACGATATAGAAGGTTATAGATTTGGTTTTGCTATGGTTAGCCCTGCTGGTCTTTCAAAAAGATGGAGTGATGCACCAGCTAGTTTAAGTGCAGAGGAATTTACTCTAAAAACTCTTGAATTTAATCCAACAGTTTCTAAAAAACTTCAAGATAATCTTTCAGTAGCATTTGGTTTTAGAGGTATCTACTCTGAGGGGATTGTTAAAAATGCTTACTACCATATAGAGGGTGATGGATTTGATTTTGGTTATAATCTAGCAGTATCTTATAAACCAAAAAAAGATTTAGAACTTAGTGCAACATATAGAAGTATGGTGGATTTACATTTAAAAGGTAATGCAAAAGAAAAAGGTGATGTAAAAGTAAGTGTTCCAATTCCTGCTACTTTAAACTTAGCAGTTGCTTACACTTTACCATCTAAAACAACTTTTGAATTTGTTTATGAGAGAACTTATTGGTCTACTTATGATATTTTAGATTTTGATTTTTCAGATGCAACAAATGAGGCTATTTATGGTCAGCCGATAGTTAAAGATTGGGATGATTCAGATACATATAGATTGGGAATTACTCAAATAATGGATGAGAAATTAACTCTTATGGGTGGTTTTGTTTATGACTATTCACCTGTACCAAAAAGAACATTGGGTTATGAACTTCCAGACACTCAAACTACGGCAATATCTTTTGGTGGAAGATACAAATTAGATAGTAAAGCAGAAGTTGCTCTTTCTACTTTGTACTCTTTTCATAGCGATAGAGACAGCGAAACAGGTGAATTTAGTAGAGGTGATGTTTTAATGGTTTCTGCTGGTGTTACATATAAATTTTAAGGATTTGTTTGAAAAAAATTGTTGAGTTTTTAGATTTAGAAAATGTAGTGGAAAGTGAAATTTTCCCACATCTAAAATGTAGTGAAGAAGAAGCTAAAATACTTCACTACCTTTCAAAAAAATATATGCAAGGGCAGGATGATGCTCTTGTCATAGATGTTTTACAAGAGTTGTTTGGTGAAGATGAATATAAATATATTTTTCATTTAAAAGAGGTTAAAAATCTTTTAGAATTGGGTTGGTTGCACCAACAAAGTTTTACACCTATGAAGATTTCAGAGGTCATCCCTCTAGAACTTTTAAATACATCTATTGGACTTACTCCTGCTTTTTTAAAACTTCTTCAAGATGGTACTTTGGAATTGTCATTGCCAGAAGTAAAACCTTATGCTGACCATTTGGAGTATCTTCAAGACCAATTTTTTAGAATAGAGTTGTATCAAAAAATGAGTGTAATTCGTCAAAATGTTCACGAACACTCTTTGGGTATAGATAGACTTCATAACAAACTTAAATTACTTGAAAAAAGGATAGAAGATAGAGTCTCTCAAACATCTGAAAACCTTGTTTTAGATAAATTTTTTAAGCAAAAAAAGATGGACACAAATGAACAGGTTATATTTATAGCACTTCTTCGTGAGGAGTATAGTTCTGGAGAAACATCGCTAAGAGAGATGAATACACTTATAGATTTAATCTCATTTGATGAGTATGAAAGGATTAAAAATCGCTCACTCTTAGAAGATGGAAGTCATCTTATAAGTGAGGGTATTATAGATTATGAAGAGATGTTAAATATGTTTGGTGGAATTAGCCGTGCATTTTACATTGTAGATGAGGTTTTACAGTCTATAATCCATCCTCAAAAAAGAAAAAAAGTTACAAAACTAAAACTAAATGCTCTTGTAGAAGAGCAAGATATTTTTGAACTAGTAGAGAGTGAAACATCTCTAGCTGATGTTGTGTTGAACAATAAAACAAAACAAACTTTGCATAACCTTATGAAACAAGTAGACAAAGATGTAGTTGCTAGACTTGTCAAATGGGGTATAAAAGATAAAAAAAGTGGTATAGATGCTAGGATTATTTTTTATGGAGAAGCTGGAACTGGTAAAACTATGACAGCTTACTCTTTGGCAAAATCTTTAAAAAGACAAGTTTTGGCATTTGACTGTTCTAAAATTTTATCTATGTATGTTGGTGAGAGTGAAAAAAATGTTCGTAAGATTTTTGACACTTTTTATGAACTCAGTTCAAAAACAAAAACAGAGCCTATTTTGTTACTAAATGAAGCAGACCAATTTTTGGGTGCAAGAAGTAGTGGTGTAACAAGTGGTAGTGAGCAGATGCACAACCAGATGCAAAATATCTTTTTAGAGCAGATAGAAAACTTTAAAGGTATGCTCATAGCTACAACAAATCTTTTAGAAAATATAGATAAAGCATTTTCAAGAAGATTTAACTACAAAATAGAGTTCAAAAAACCAGATGAAGCACAAAGAGTTGAACTTTGGAAAAAAATGTTACCAAAAGAAGCAGATTATGAAGATAGTTTCGACATAAATCAACTTGCAAAATACTCTTTGACTGGTGGTCAAATAAATCTTATAGTAAAAAATACAGCTTATAAAGTTGCCGTAAAAGAAGATGGTTTATTTTTTATGAAAGATTTTATAGAAGAAATAAAAAAAGAAAAAGATGCAAACTTTGATAGTGAAAAATCGATGGGTTTTTTAGTATAGAGTTCTTTAAGTGAGATGCTATAATGTAGCATCTCGTAACATCCATCCCACTTTTACCCTCTTTAATCGTTACTTTAATACACTTTTTGATATAGTCCGAACAACTGTTTTTTCTTTTATTGTAATCATAGAAGAGAAAAAAAACTAAAAAGGTAGGATTATATGGAACATATTGCCACAGCAAATCCGTATTTTGGGGTCTTTGTACTATTTGTTATAACATTTGGTGCATTTTATGGAACAACGGTTATCGCTCGTTTAGCGAGTCGTGCATTAGCAGCAAAAGATAGTGAAAAGATTAAACTATCTGTTTACGAATGTGGGCCAGAAGTTACAAAACAACCAAACAGAATCTCTCCACAGTTTTATCTGTTTGCACTTTTGTTTTTACTTTTTGATGTTGAAATCATTTTTATGTTTCCTTGGGCAGTTGATTTCAAGATTTTAGGTTGGTTTGGTTTCGCAGAGATGCTTATGTTTATAGTTTTATTAACAATAGGTTTTGTTTATGCATGGAAAAAAGGAGCACTTGAATGGCACAACATAAGATAAATTATACACAAGATGGTGGTTTACCAGTAGCACTTACTAGTATAGATAAAGTGGCAAACTGGGGTCGCTCAAACTCACTTTGGGCTATGACTTATGGTCTTGCTTGTTGTGGTATTGAGATGATGGCAGCTGGAGCTAGTAGATACGACTTTGACCGTTTCGGTACAATTTTTAGAGCTTCTCCTAGACAGTCAGATTTGATGATAGTTGCAGGAACTCTTACAAAAAAACACGCAGAATTCATAAAAAGACTTTATGACCAAATGACAGAGCCTAGATGGGTTATCTCGATGGGAAGTTGTGCAAATACAGGTGGTATGTTTAACACTTATGCAACAGTGCAAGGTGTAGATAGAATTATACCTGTTGATTTGTATTTACCAGGTTGTGCACCTCGTCCTGAAACTTTACAGTACGGTGTGATGTTATTACAAAAGAAAATTCGTGCAAACAAAGCTAGTCGCGCACAAAAACCAAAAAGGTTGATGTAAAATGAGAGCATATAA
>Ga0256828_1002370_pt1 | contig 11243 bp, 10 predicted proteins | sample CV88metaG_FD_185993 | JGI IMG/M metagenome (GOLD analysis project Ga0256828, IMG submission 185993) | Hydrothermal vent microbial communities from East Pacific Rise, Pacific Ocean - CV88 | ecosystem: Environmental > Aquatic > Marine > Hydrothermal vents | place: Pacific Ocean: East Pacific Rise... | reverse complement strand
TACACAGATGGAGAGTTTCGAGGGTGTGTTTATTGCCACGACCAACCTGATGGATAACCTTGACAGAGCCAGCCTCAGACGGTTTGATATGAAGTTGGAGTTCAAGTCGCTACAGGCAGATCAGGCACGAAAGCTTTTGGAGAGTCATTGCAGAGTGTTGAAGATCGACTATGACGGAGAGAATATAGCAAAACATTTACATCTTCAACATCTTACACCCGGGGATTTCGCAGCGGTGGTGAGACAGCACCGGTTCAATCCTGTCGAGAGTCTGGAGGATTTTGTGCAGAGATTGGAGGAGGAGGTAAGGGTTAAAGGGGCAGAAGAAAATGGCAAGAAGATGGGCTTCATATAATTCTATAGTATTCAAAGTTAAACAATCATACATTAAAGCTTCAGGTTATTCATATATTGAATATTAATACTTTCCTTTATAACTAAAAAAATACTATGATATACTCTATAATATAAATATTATAAAATAATTTTCTCATAGCAAAAATTTATGTAACTGATAGAAATCATGAAGTAGATATTAAAATTGATTTGGCAGATAAAGACTCTATAAAACAGATCTTTTATTTTTTGTGGAAGACAAAGATTGTAAAGTAAATTTGAAAGTTTATTGTATAGATAAAGGCTATAAAATAAGGTAAAGTAAAAAAATTATGCCTTAAAAGGTTATTTATTAAAGAAAGGAATTATATGGCAAGTATAGTAGATAAGCCAAAAGAATCAACACAAAATGATCTTTTAGAAATTGAGAAATATACGAATGGATTAATTCGATTTATAGATACATCAGCTACACCTATAACAATTGGTATACAAGGAGAGTGGGGGAGTGGTAAAACTTCTCTCCTGAATACGATTAAAAATGAATTATGTGACAAAAATGGAGCTAAACATTTTGGTATATGGATTAACACATGGGAATATTCGTTATTGTCTACACCTGATGAAACATTAATTAAAATCATATCTGGACTAGTTACACAAGTAAGTGAGTTGACAAAAGATACTAAAAGTGAAGTTGCTAAAAAAGCTGCTAGTACTATTGGTACTATTTTAAAAACATTTGGTAGTGGAGTTGGTGGCATTACTGGTAAAAGTATGCAACTTGCAGGTAATATGATAGATTCTACAGTAAATAAAGAAGAGAATAATTCAATAAAAGCATTGCGGACAGTACTACAAAATGTCATAAATGATGCAGTAAAACATAGTGATAAAGAATCGTTTATATTTTTTATTGATGATTTGGATCGTTTAGAACCACCTGTGGCAGTTAGTATATTAGAGTTAATAAAAAATTTATTTGATCTGGAAAATTGTATTTTTATTTTGGCAATTGATTATGGTGTTGTTGTAAAGGGTCTTCAATCAAAATTTGGGAAAATGACTGAAGAGAATGAATGGGAGTTTAGAGCATTTTTTGATAAAATAATTCAATTACCCTTCTCTATGCCAATTTCAAACTACAATGTTTCAAAATATTTAAAAGCATTATTAATAGACGTAAATTATTTCACTCAAGATAATCTTGAAGATGAACAAAATTTGATAAAAATATCTGAAATAGTAAGTTTATCTGTTGGAACGAATCCTCGGGCATTAAAAAGGTTGGCAAACTCTGTTTCCTTAATTGAAATTATTAGAGGTGAAGAGTTAATTTCAATTGATGAACGGATTATTGAATTTTCATTGATTTGTATACAAATTGCTTATCCATTTATTTATAATTTAATTCAAAAAGAAGCTGATTTTACTAGATGGGATCAACAATTTGTATTAAGCTCTTTAAAAAATAAACGCATTGATGTAAGTGAATTAGAAAATTTAAAAGAAAGTGAAGAGTTTGATGAAGAGTGGGAACAAAATTTATGGAAAGTTTGTCAAGTAAATAATTTTTTAAAACAAAGAGTATATCAAATTTCCCGATTATTAAATTTTATAAAAGAGAATATTCCTGTAAAAAAAAATGAGGATATCTCCGATGTTCTTGGAAAACTATTGAATATGTCTTCTATTACAAACATTAGTATTGAAGCACAAGAAAAATCAAAAAGTAAACGTGAAATACAAGTAATTATAGATGGACATAAAGTTGATGCAAAGAATACCTCTAAAATGGCTTTTGAAGTTTTAAAATATCTGGTTGATAATGACTTGATTAAAAAACTTGAATTACCTTGGGGAAAATCAAAACGAAGAATACTTTTAACAAATGAACCAAATCCTATGCATCCAAGTGGGAAACCATTTTTTGCTCCTGTAGAGTATAAAGGGTATGTGCTTGAAACACATAACAGTAGAGAACAACAAATTAAGAATATGATTAAGCTTTGCAAGGATACTGGGGTTGAGTTTACGGTGAGATAAATAATTTTTTATATACAATTAAATATAAAATATGTAATTTGATATAATAAGTTTAGAACAATAAAGGGGAGAGTAGAAATGATCCATAAAATTTCATATTTTGCGTGTGTGGCTTTAATAGGTTTGACAATTAATTTATCTGCAGGAGAAAGGACATCCTTTCAAAATAATATGATGGACAATAATATAAGTATACAGAATGAATCTATGAAGAAGTCAAAGAATGCCGTTCTCGCATTGAATTATTTACATGCATCTCTTAATAAAATCAAAATGTATAATGATAAGAGAGTGTTGGAAGATGAATATGATAATATCATCAACAATATCAACTTGACAGCAATCAATGATAAAGAGATCGTAGATATCATTACAAAATTAATGGATACTTTATCTGCATTTCGTTTGAAAGAGATAGATAAAGAACGATTTCAAAAAATATATGAACAGAAACTTCAGTCTGCATTAAGTGATTCACTACTTCAGGTTGGCACCAACATTAAAAGTGGTATATTGGTAGGTCAGGTGCTGGATCCAACAACCGCAGTAATATTACTGGCAAATTCTACAAAAAATGCTTATAAAGCGTATGCCAATACTCAGGAAAATGCAAAAGATGAACTTGATGAATCTATGTGGAAGCTGAAAAAGAATGATATTGCAGAACTCAATAAGATCAGAAAAGAGTTTTTGCTTACATACTGGAAAATTATGAAGCGGTATAATATACCAGATAATTGGCGAATTACGGAAAAGCAACTTACTCGTTTTGTAAATGTTACAAAAGAAACAGATGAAAAAAGGAAGTATAGACAACTTTTAAGAATGAAAAACGAGTTAGCGATGCTTCCTACTTTTTGGTTTGAACTTTCTTTGGCAGCACATAGTTTGGGAGAAAAAGGAGAAGAACTCTCAGATATTAGACAGTATGAAGCGCTCAACCAAAAACTTCTTAGACATAATGCACAATATAGTTTGATGTTGGCAAATAGTACTGCCTACCTTGATCCTAAAACACAACAAGAAGAAATACGAAAAATTTTGGAAAAGATACAAAAAGTAGATCCCCGCAATCCAGAAAGAAAATTATTTGTAGCAATGCAATATGCTGCCATAGGAGATATTAAAAAAGCAGAAAAAATACTGGATGAAAATGTTGATGATGGTTTTTTACCAGTGCTAAGTAAAAAAATGAAATTAAAACTCTATATTAAATCTCATGAAAAAGAAGCTTACAAATCAACAGTGGATGAGCTACTTGAGCAGCAGAAACTCTCAGTTTTGGAAAACCTTGCATATTTGGGAGATTTTCCTATAGAATCATTGGTTAAAGTAGTCAAAAAAGAGATTGATAATATTGGTCTTATTATTAAGAAAAGTTTGTACGGTAAAGACCATTTAGTTGTTGCTTTGCCTAAAGGATGGGTGTTAAAAGATATAGAAGATGCTAAATTATTTTTAATTGTAGACAAGAATAAGATTAAAGCCGATAGTGTTGAAGTTGAAGATAACTTTTTGGTTTATACTTACAAAAGTGCGATTTCTGAAGATGAATTAAAAGAAAAAAAAGTCAAACATATTACATTGAAACTAATCTATAAAGAGATCCCCACGGAAATTGTTTACGATGTTAAAATAGCAAAACCTGGTAGCGGAGAGGAAGATACTAAAGAGAATAATGAATCAAATGAGTCTTCATTTTTAAAATCTCTTTTTGCAAAAAGTGCAAAAGCCTATGATGAATATAGAAGTGAAATAAAATTTACCCCAAGTAAAATTCAAATGGGTGACAAGTGTTTTAATGTTATGAATAACTTGAAAATATGTAAGAGGTAGAGTGAATGAATGAACGTTTTTATTTAATCTCTTTGTTGAGTACCTATGTTTTTTTAAAAGAGCATTGTCAAAAAATAGAGAATTGTAGTGCAGAAAAAAGAAGTCAAAATGTAGATAGAATTCTAAAATTATTGCAACCTTTGGAAAATTATGTACATATACCTGATAAAGTTGATTTTATTAATCGAGCATATGATGAGATTGAATCAATTTGGAAAACAAATAAATCTGGGCAAGAGACAGCTTTATTTAAACAGGTTAAACAACTATATGCTTCAGATTTAAAAAAGTATGAAAAAAGAGAAATTTTAAATATTCTGATTTATATTGTTATGGAAGATGATAAAGTCAGTCTTTTAGAAAAAGAATTTTTATTGCAGCTTGCTTCTACTTTTGGTTTTGATGAAGATTTTAAACAACTATTGGCAATCTATGAAAAATCTCCATTTAAAAAACCTTTTTCTATTAAAAAAATGAGTATTATCGTAGGATCTCTCATTCTAATACTATTAATTGGAATATATTTGTTCTCACAAAAAATAGAAAATAATAATATGAATATTTTTAAAGAACAGAGGGTTATGTTTAATAAGCTTAGTTTTAATCGTTTTATTATTTATAAAAATAAATTTACGGTTGAAAGTACTCATTTTGCCAAACAGGCAGTTTTTAATATTAGTGGTATTGCACAAATTGGATTTGATCCTCACAATATTAAGTATGATGCAGAATCAAAGACTTTAACATACTATTTACCTAAAAAAGCACCATTTATTGTAGAAATCACATCAAAAACACTATTGGTAGATGAGGCAAACCCCGTCCCTTTAAAAGAGAAAGAAGCTGAAAAAATGAGTATTGGTCTGGCTTTAGCCGGAGGATTAATAGGTGCAAAAGTTGGAAATTCTATAGGCTCTGTTTATCCCAATCAACTTGTCAAGATTGGAGCTACTTTTACTGGTGGAGTTATTGGAAGTACAGCAGCAGGAATAATATCTTTTAATGCATTAAACGGCTTACAGGTTTCAAAAAACATTTCAAAAAAAGAGAAAGTACTTGTTATGACTAAAAGTAAAGAGTTGATTAAAACAGTTTTAACATTTAGTGATGAATTAACAAGTATGTATGAAGAGAACTTTAAAAAATATATTAAAACAAAATATGCTTCAGAAGGTTTAAGTGTGGAAAAAGTTATTTTTTCTACTGAAAAGTTAGATAGAAAGGCCAAACAATGATATTACTAAATAATAAAAAATCAATGTTAAAGTTTTATATAGTTGTAGCTTTTCTTTTAATAGGTATAGCAATTGGTGGTTATTATTATTTAAATAAAATGAAAACACATCATGGTGGACTCAATATCAATAAGGTAGAGGAAATTGATACATTTTATACTAGGTCTGTTTATGGGGACTACTATTTTAGAGTCATAGACTATGATCAGGATAAGTCAATTATAAAAAGTTTTATAAATGAAAAAATATATCCTTTTTTTGATGAGGGAACAGTATTTGTTAATGGATATTATTCTGAGATGATCCCCTTTAAAGTTGCTATGGGGTATGACCTTAGTATGTTTCCTCAAGCTAGATTTACTTTGCAAAATTTTGATTTGCCAATTAAAGGAGACTTAATTACTGAAGTTGGTAAAGTTGCTGATGAAAACAATGCCTATATAGATCAGGTAAAAAACTTTAAAGAAGTATTTGCAAAAGTTTTAGCAACACAAGATCAAGATTTTTTTACACTATCAATGAATGATACTCAAGAGATGCTAAAAGAGTTTTATCCTGATATTAATCTTAGTGTAAATTTAGAGAAAATTGATAAAAATAGCTTTTATGAAACTATTGACACTACAATTAATAATCTTGATATTAATTATTTCAAGTTGAATTATTTCAAGTTGAGTCAAGCCTTAATAAAAAAAGAATGGGATCCAAATATTGCAAGATGGACATATGGAGATACGGATATTACACTACAGTATAGAAGAAAAGAGACAAATGTTCTACTCCAGAATTTACAGGAATTGGTTAAATCAAATAATGATGAGATAGTTGTTAATACAATTAGTATAAATGATAGTAAAGTTGTTCCCCGGTATTTCAAAATTGATACAAAAAAGCATACTATCACTTCATATCATATGTCTAAAGATGGATACTTGTATATCTTGAAAATGAGGGCAGATTCCAAACGGACACTTATTACAACAATGCATGATTTTATGAAAATAGCTATGGGAATATGTTTTGATGAAAAGCCTACAGATAAATGGTTTGTTAAGCAGCAGCAGGAAGCAATCAAGTATTATGACTTAATTATGCAGGATGAACTTGCAAATAATCTTTCAGTGCTTGATGATAATTGGGCAGTTCAAATGTTGAACTTTAAAAAAGAGTATGGACAGTATCCAAGTAAAAAAGAATATGAAGAATTAAAAGAAGTAAAAGAGAAAGAATCTGTAAAAAGCAAGGTAAAAAGATTTTTTTTATAAGACTTGTTGTTTGATACAGCTCAATCAAGAAAGATAAAAGGTAAGCTAAATGATATTGGATAGATTGAGAGCCTATTGATGAATAAAATACTTTTAAAAAAGATTCTAGTTGTATTTTTATTAATGTCAATAATGACATTTGCATATGCCGATAAGCAAGCAGCCATTTCTGATCCTAAAACAATTTCTTGTATTCAGGAACATTCGAATGTGACAAAACAAATAGCAAAAGAGTGGCTGTCATTTGCAATCAATAAAAATGGAGACTATGGTAGTTCAGATGGAAATTGTATAGTTGCTACCTCATATTTAGATAATTGGGCAAAGAATGGTATTGTTCATGTGTCTGAAGCCAAAGAGTGGTTGAAGTACGGGTTTAGTCCTACAAGTGGATTTATTAGGGGGATTCGTGAAAATGAATATACACCACGTAATGCAAAACATTATATAGATAAAGGTTTTAGTAAATATGATTTAGGAACTAAGTATTCTTATGCACAGATGCAAAGAAAAAACAGTTATGTAAATGATACCAATAGGTGTAAATTACTTTATAATGTGACCGCAACACTACTTAATGTAAGAGATATGCCCAGCATTAATGGAAAAGTAGTTGCTATTTTGCATAAAGGTGATCAAGTATGTGTAGAGCAGGAGGATGAAAATTGGGTAAAAATAAATAATGGATGGATAAATAAAAAATACCTTACTTTAGTTAAGATTAGAAATCGAAATATTGTCCAGCCTGTAAGTACTTCAAATAGTCAATCTTCAGGGGATGATGCCAAGACAGGAATAATAATATTTGGTCTTCTTATTGTATTAGCTTTTATTTTTTTTGGTTTAAAAACACTTTTTTATAATGTATTGATTAGTTTAGGTATGGCAGAACCAGATGGTCGGACTAAAAATGGTATACGTTTGACACGATTTGGAAAATTTATGAGAAGTATTTCGGGATTAATCATTTTCTTTTTAATTATGCTAATAGGATTAATATCAAAATGAGATTAACAAAAAATATATATAGAATACAAGATGTATGGTTAATGTTGTCTACACTAAGAAGTGTGATCTTTTATGCCATTCTCTTTTATATTTTTGGTGTAGTAAGTATGATATTTAGTTTACTAGATAGTAATAATTTAGGTCAAGATATTAAAAATTTTTCTATAATCTATGGAATATTGTTTTTAGTATATTTTATTGCTGTATTTCGTGTATATAATAAAGGATATGTAATTGATTTGTTGAAAAAAGAATTTAGATTCCCAGCAACAGATGTTGAAAATACTCTTTGGGGAATTTTGAGTTTAAAAAGATTTCGTGATTATGCTCGTGTAAAAAAAATTGCTTTAGAAGATATATCAGATATTTATATTGATACTCAAAGAGTTAAGCACTTTTCATCTACCAGTAACAAAACCACAAAAACAATTTATACTATTAATATTGTGGGTTTCCATGGCTCTAATAACTTGAATTTTTCATCAAGACAAAAAAGAGATGAAGTAAGAGGAATTTTGGTTCAGGCTGCAAAGGATGTCAAAGTTGCAATAAAAGATAGACGAGTTGCAGAATTTGCCTAAAAGTTTCTTCAAATATCAATACGGAAGAGTACAATGACACTACAGGAAAAACTTTATATACTATTTGAAAAACCAGGAGAGAGCAGGGCAAGCTTCATACTTAATACGGTGATCTATATTTTGATCATCATCAGTATTGTCAACTTGATGTTTTATTCAGTGGAATCCGTGCGTGAAAAGTATGGATATATTTTGGATGGTATTCGAAATATTGTGATGCCCATTTTTATTTTGGAGTATCTTGGTCGATTGTACGCTTCAGGATATTTGAATGAATATAAAGGGGTAAAAGGCAAGCTTAAATATATGGTAACACCTTACGCGATTATTGACCTATTGGCTGTTCTGCCATACATATTGCTCAATTCTGGGTTCAACAGCAGCTTTATCCGAAGTTTGAGATTGCTTCGTATTTTTAGGTTGTTTAGGGTCAAGAAATATGCAATATTTATTCGATTGATGAAGCAGCTCTTGCATAACCTGAAGGAAGAACTTACTGTCTTGTTTCTTTATACGTTGGTTGTCATCGTGGTGCTTTCTTTTATTATTTTTGATATTGAGCATGAAGCCCAACCAGAAGTATTTAGCAATATTTTTCAAACACTTTGGTGGGCAGTCGCAACACTTACAACAGTAGGGTATGGAGATATGTATCCTATTACTGCGGCTGGTAAATTCATTACTGCAGTCATTACTATTATCGGTATTGGGTTTGTTGCCATTCCTGGAGGTATGTTCGCTTCAGAATTTATGGAGGCGATCGCTCAAGAAAAAAAGAAAAAAAGCAATGGGCTTAAGTGTTTAAGCTGTGGCTCAACAGAGATACAAAGTTTTCCTGATCCTATAGTGGAATATGCATTACAAAAACAAACTTATGATGTGATAAATATATGTTCAAAATGTAATTTTACTTGGGTAGAAAAACTTAAGAGTGAGGATGGGATAGAACAGGCATAACTGCAAAGTAAATAAGTAGGTAAAAGAGATAGTATATATAATAAACAAAAAGGAAAAACTTATGGCAAAAACAGGCATAGCTAGATATGATGAAAGTTCAAACACACTATATGTGATAAGACCAGGTGAGAATAGAGAGCGTAAGATCAAGTGTACGAACCTCAATCCTCGATCAGTTAAAGTATTTGGTGTACAGGTAGAAGGGGATGAGATTTGGGTCTTGACCGGTCCAAAAACCAATAGCAGACCCAATCGTAAATATATTTACTTTTTCTCTTCACTTTCTGGTGGGAGAAGTAAAGGATTGTAGCTTACAACATCTCAATATAATTAAGGTAATTTAGGAGTATTTTAAAATGAGTATAAATACAAAAAGTGACATAAAAGCTAAAAATGCGTATATGGAAAAATTGAAATCTCAGGGATATAGGAATGTTCGAGTAACCAATAAACCATCAGATATACAGGCTACAAAAGATGGTAAAGATTTTTATTTTGAAATAAAATCCACAACAAAAGAGAAAAAATATTTTGGTTCTGCCACATTGACAGAGTGGGAAAGTGCGATGAAAAATAAAGATAGATATTATTTTGTTGTAGCCATTTTGAAAAATAATGAATGGATTTTTACAGAGTATACATGTGATGAATTTATGCAGTTTAGCAATATTCCTCCATATAAAATATATTTTAACATACCCGATACTTTAGTTAAATCTATCCCTACAAATAAAAAATCAAAGTCTATTGCTCTGACAAGCGAGAGACTACGTTCTATGATATGCTCTTATAAAAAATTAGCAGAAAAAACTTGTGATAAATAGGGTAATTCTCTACTATTGTCACACTTGAAGAGAGTATTCATATCTGTGATAATATGAAACTCATTGGCTCTTCGGAGGGTGGATATTATGCTGTTTATCTGGGAAAAAAGTACAGATTGCAGGTCAGTGGTTTCCTGGAAAAAGATATTGATATGACTTTCACTATAACATAAATATAAATAGTATGATTGGCTAATTATCCCTTTTGTGCGTAGTATTTATACTATAGTGTAAATATCAATAATATTAGGTTATAGGATGAAACTGAAAAAGAGTATAGGAGAGCAGATCAAAAAAAGACGGCTGGAGCTTGGGATGGAGCAGACCGATCTTCAGGATTATGCAGAAGTAGGTTCGACAACGATCTCCAAGTTAGAGCAGGGAAAAGCGAATATTACAGTTAATACCCTTGAAAAAATTCTTGAAGTTCACGGACTTGAGTTTGTTGTCAAAATCAAGGATACCAAGTAAATGAAGAAAGGCAATGTTTACCGGAATGGTCTGCTTTGGTAATAACAAATGGGTAATAGACTGCAACTAGTCACTTTTTAATAAAAAAATTCTTCAAAAATGCCATTTTAAATAATAAGCTTTTAGGATACAATAATCAAAAGATATATCAAAGGTCAGGAATAAGATGTCACTCTCTAAATCTCTTTATATACGTGGCCGACAGTGTGAGAAGTCACTCTGGTTAAAAAAGTACAATCCTGATGTACTGCAAAAGCCGGATGAACAGGCAAAAGCTGTTTTTGAACGGGGCAATGAAGTCGGAGACCTTGCTTGTGAACTTTTTCCCGGAGGGAAAGAGGTTCCTTATGATGGTACGACCTTTGAGGAGAAAACAGCGCTTACAAAACAATGGATCGAGGAGGGTGTAACTGAGATCTTTGAGGCGACATTCACGTTCGATGATGTGCTGGTGATGGTGGATATTCTTCAGATCATGCCGGATGGCAGCGTCAATATCTACGAGGTCAAGAGTTCAAGCTGGAGCAGCAAAAAGGGCTTGAAGGACATTGCCCACTACATGGAAGATGCTTCCATACAGTACTATGTGCTTGAGGGGCTTGGCTACAGAGTGAACAAGTGCTACATTACCATGCTCAACTCGGAGTATGTCTGTGACGGTTCGCTTGACATCACACAGCTTTT
>Ga0256828_1002369_pt1 | contig 11248 bp, 8 predicted proteins | sample CV88metaG_FD_185993 | JGI IMG/M metagenome (GOLD analysis project Ga0256828, IMG submission 185993) | Hydrothermal vent microbial communities from East Pacific Rise, Pacific Ocean - CV88 | ecosystem: Environmental > Aquatic > Marine > Hydrothermal vents | place: Pacific Ocean: East Pacific Rise... | reverse complement strand
CTCGTCTAATAAGGTCAATCAAGAGGTGCTGTTGCTCTTTATCGAACTTCGCAAGAAGGTGCTGGGTTTTGGTGTCTCTAGAGAGTGTGGCATTGTAGTTGTCATACTCCTCTCTATTCTCCTCTACAAGACTACCATAAACAAAATAGGACCAACCATTGTCTAAAATAGCAGCATGGTATGCCGAAGCACTCTTACTGCCACGGCTTCCTCCCGTAAGCATCACTTTACTCCCCTCATCTTTCTCAACACTTTTTGAGTAGAGTTTAATAATCGTAAACGCTGGTTCAGTAGAGAACTCAAAGGTAGGATTTCCTGTATATATCTCAATATGATCGACAAAATCTATGTCCATATTTCCATAGAGTATCATACCACTTCCATACAATCCTGTGGTAATCTCTTGATTATCGATGTAGATTTTTAGACTACTACTCATAAAGGGTGTCCTACTCTGTACGGTAAAGGGGTCACTCAATCCAAAGTTGTTCTCATTGTATCCAAAAGGGTAGGTTGATTTAAGAATATCTTTAAGGTTATGTGCTTGCATTTTACGAATATCTTCTCTCGTATAGACATAGGAGATACCCCCATTTTCCAGCTTTGTCTTCTCTGAGAGGTCTGTTTTAGATGAGATGTCGTGTAGCAAGTCATCAATATCTAAATCATCCAGACCAAAAAGGTGGTTACTCGCTAAAAATAGGCATAAAAATAGTAATCGTTTTTTCATAAAAAATCTCTTCCCTCAAATTTTTCGCATACTACAATAGTAGCATTACTTTATTATTACTTTCTAACATTTTGTACAATACCATTACATTTAGCGTTAATCTATTTTGAGTATAATCTCTCCTAAATTGACTCGGCAATAAGGATTTTTATGACACACTTTATTTGGGATATTGACCCCAATATCTTCTCTTTTGGGGCACTACAACTTCGTTGGTATGGCGTCTTGTTTGTAGGCTCTTTTTTTCTAGGACTCCAAATTTTACAGTGGATATTTAAGCGTGAAGGCAAAGAGGTACTCCTGCTAGACAACCTACTCATCTATGTAATGGTAGGTGCTGTTATTGGCGCAAGGCTCATGCACTGTTTTGCGTATGAACCAGACTTCTACCTCTCTCATCCACTTGAGATTTTAAAAGTATGGAAAGGGGGCTTAGCTAGCCACGGAGGGATGATAGGGGTCGTCACTGCCCTTTGGCTCTTTGCTAAAAAATACCAACTCTCTTTTTGGTGGCTTCTCTCTCGTGTTACCATTCCTGGAGCTTTAACTGCGGCGTTTGTACGCTTTGGGAACCTCTTTAACTCAGAGATTTTAGGGCTACCTAGCGATGCGCCTTGGGCGATTGTCTTTGCTCGTATTGACATGGTACCACGCCACCCCGTACAGCTCTACGAGGCGTTTGCCTACTTGTTTTTGGTACTCATTTTGGTTACTACCTACCGTAAAGTCTCAAATCGTTTTGCTACTAAGATTTTACCAGGGGTATTTCTGAGCTATATGTTTACCGTACGTTTTTTACTTGAGTATACCAAAACACGTCAAGCAGACTACACTACTAGCCTCCCATTTACCACGGGACAGATGCTGAGTATGCCCTTTATTGTACTTGGCATACTCTGGATAGTCTGGGCACTCTTGCAAAGACGTAAAGAGGTAGCCTAATGTATGCTTTAGGTATAGACATCGGCTCTACTACTGTAAAGTATGTGGTGTGTGATGAAGCGTTTCAGATTGTTGCTAAAGCCTACACCCCTCACGACACCAAACAAGCCCCTACCCTCTTAACACTGCTTCAAACCTTGGAGCAGGAGCACCCACACCTCTACCAGCAGATTAAAAAAGTCTATATTACCGGTTCTGGGGCTAGTCGCATCGCCCCTACACTTAACGCACGTTTTGTCCAAGAGGTTAACGCCGTAGTCTTAGCCGTGGAGCATCTACACCCAGATGTGCGTGCTGTGGTTGAGTTAGGTGGACAAGATGCGAAGATTATCCACTTTAAAGAGGGTAAAGATGGCAAAAAGAGTGTTACCACCTCCATGAACGACAAGTGTGCCTCAGGTACGGGTGCCACCATAGAAAAATGTACCATGAAAGTAGGCTTAGAGCGTGAAGCCTTAGCCAAGCTTACCTTTAACACCGACAAACTCCACCACGTCGCAGCCAAGTGTGGGGTATTTGCTGAGACAGACATTGTTAACCTTGTTAAAACCTCTGTCCCTGCTGAGGAGATTATGAACTCCCTTGCCGATGCCATTGTGATGCAAAACCTCACGGTGCTTACACGAGGAAATACCCTCATGCCTAATGTACTTTTGCTTGGAGGTCCCAACACCTACTTACCTTTTTTACAGTCGTGTTGGCGACTACGCATTGCTCAAATTTGGGACGAACGAGGCATAACCTACGACAAAACCAAACTCACCACCCTTGTCAAAGTCCCTGACAATGCCCAATACTATGCTGCTTTGGGGGCTGTTATTTTTGGAGAGGGAGAAGGCAACCATAGCCAAGATTTTGCTGGGCTCATCGCCTTAAAAACCCTTGTCGATACAGGGGGTGATGCCAAAAAAGAGCAAGATGACACCCCTTTAGTAGAGAGTCAAGCAGCGTTAAAGACCTTCAAAAAAGCCTACACCATTCCCCCTTTTGTCGCCCCAACACTTACACAAAAGACCCCTTGTTACTTGGGCATTGATGGGGGTTCTACCTCCTCTAAAGCAGTCTTGGTAGATGAGAGAGGGGAGCTTCTTTTAAAGGTCTATCAACTCTCCAAAGGAAACCCCATTGTAGACACGGTTGAACTCTTAGAGCAGATCCAAGCCCACAATACCCACGGCTTTTACGACATTCAAGGCTTAGGGGTTACAGGGTATGCTGCAGATGTGTTGGAAGGGGCACTTAACGCTGATGCGAACATCATTGAGACCATTGCCCATATGAAGTCAGCCCAAGAGGTTTTTGGTAAAAGCATCAATGTCATTTGTGACATTGGAGGGCAAGATATTAAGGTGCTGTTTATGGAAAATGGCATGATGAAAAACTTTCGTCTCTCCAACCAGTGTAGCGCAGGAAACGGTACGCTTTTACAGTCGATGGCAAAGCAATTTGGCGTTGCCGTAGAGCAGTTTGCCGATGTTGCTTTTGCTGCGAAAAAAGCCCCACGTTTTAACTACGGCTGTGCTGTCTTTTTAGACACAGACCGAGTCAACTTTCAAAAAGAGGGCTACACCAAAGAGGAGCTCTTTGCTGGTATCGCCAAGGTGCTGCCTAAAAATGTCTGGCAGTATGTGGTACAAGCCCCTAACCTTGCTGCGTTTGGAGAGCACTTTGTCCTTCAAGGAGGAACACAATACAACCTAGCAGCCCTCAAAGCACAAGTGGACTACATCAAAGCCAAAGTCCCCAACGCTAGAGTCGATGTCCACCCCCACCCTGGTGAAGCAGGTGCCTACGGGGCAGCCTTGGAGGCACGAGATGTCGTCTTAGAGAAAAAAGTCACACGCTTTTGTGGACTCAAAGAGGCCCTACAGATGACCTACACCTCTACCACCAATGAGTCTACACGCTGTCACTTCTGCTCCATCAACTGTTCACGTACCTTCATTGACACCAAAACCCCAAGTTCTAAGTCGGTACGTTACATTGCTGGGTTTGCGTGTGAAGAGGGTACTGTGGAGTCACATGAGGCACTTAAAGCCATCAAAGAGGAGAGAAAGTCACTCCAACTAGAGAGACCAAACCTTGTGAAAAAAGAGGCAACCCAACTCTTTGCGCCCCTCTACGACATAGCCCCAAAACCCACCATTGACAATAGCATCACCACACAAGAGGTACGCCCTACGCTCAAAGGGTGGGGACCTACCCTACGTAAAAATGTTACACGTCCTTTTTGTCCAAGTAGTCCTGCGTCACAAGCCCACAGAGAAACACTTACTATTGCCTTACCTAAAGTACTCAACATCTACTCACTAGCACCCTTTTTACGTACCTACCTAGAGGCATTAGGCATCCCTAAACACAACATTCTCTTCTCAGGCTTCTCCAATGAAGATATGTACCTCGCTGGAGCAAAGTATGGTTCTGTGGACTCCTGCTACCCTGCTAAAGTAGCACAGTCTCACATCTATGCCCTACTCCATGAAAAGAGGTATCAACGCAAAGGCATTGACTACATCTGGTTTCCAGCCATTACTGAACTCTCCGGGTTTGTCACCCATAGCATGGGCTACACAGCTTGTCCTGTGGTCTCTGGTACCCCAAAAGTAGTCTACTCAGCCTTTACCAAAGAGCAAGACCTCTTTGCTACTCACAATGTAGGCTACATTGAAGATGCGCTCAACTTTAACCACACCGAACTACTCAAAAAACAACTCTTTGAGACATGGAAAGATATTTTACAAATAACCCAAGATGAGAACAACTGGGCAGTAGAGGAAGCACTCAAAGCCCTTACCTACAACGAGACAGCCATTGCCAAAGAGGGAAAAGCCATACTCCAAGAGGCACAAGCTAAGCAAGAGGTTATACTCCTCCTACTAGGTCGCCCCTACCACTCAGACCCTGGAATCAACCACGAAGTACTCGATGAGTTTCAAACACTTGGGTTTAAAACCCTTTCTATGCGTGCCATTCCTAAAGACGAAGCCTTTATACGCCCCTATTTTCAAGACGACATTGACAAAGGTGACATTCAAGACCCCTTTGACATTCGTGATGTTTGGCAAGAGAACTTCTCTACCAACTCTGCCCAAAAAGTTTGGGCAGCCAAATTTGCCGCACGCCACCCCAACGTAGCCGTAGTTGACCTCAGTAGCTTTAAGTGTGGACATGACGCACCTACTTACGCCATCATAGACAAGATTTTAGGAGCCTCACGCACCCCACACCTCACCCTACACGACATAGACGCCAACAAACCTAGTGGCTCTATTAAGATTCGTGTTAAGACCTTTGCTTACACGTTAGAGGAGTATGCTAAGGGGTTAAGAGAAGGAGAAAACCATGCAATGTAATAGCATAAAAACCACTGAAAAAAATGGAGACCTCTCTTTTTTAGGAGAGGCACCTACCCAATGGAAAGAGCGTTCTACTATCGCCATTGCGTATGCTCCAAGAGAGGAGACGACCGTACTTCTAGGAGGGATGACACTCCTACAAGACAAACTTGTACAAAGTGCCCTTACCTCTTTAGGAGAGAGGGTTATTGCGTTGCCAAACCCAGACTTTGCCTCTTTTCAAACAGGTAAGGCATTTGGTAACCGTGGACAGTGTAACCCCACCTACTTTACCGTAGGCAATCTGGTAAAGTACCTCCAAACGCTTCACGAAACCCAAGGGGTAAGCAAAGAAGAGATTGTCAAACACTACGCCTATGTCACTGCTGGAGGGTGTGGACCTTGTCGGTTTGGTATGTACCTTACAGAGTACAAAAAAGCCCTACGCGACGCAGGGTTTGATGGGTTTAGGATTGTCTCTTTTGAACACGATAAGGGGATTTTTCAAGAGGGTGACCAAGAGGAGCCTCTACTACAACTCTCTCCAGGCTTTTTTATGACACTAATTAAGGCTGTACTCATTGGAGATATTCTCAATATTTTAGGATACAAGATGCGTCCTTACGAACTAGAAGTAGGCGCAACAGACGACGCATTGGAGCAATGCTACACAGCCATAAGCCAAGCCTTTTTAGAGAAGAAGAACCTTACTAAAACCCTCTGGAAGTGTAGAAGTTACCTGAGCCAAGTTAAACTTAACCCTCTTCAACCAAAGCCCAAAGTGATGGTCATGGGAGAGTTTTGGGCAGCCATGACAGAGGGTGACGGCAACTACAACCTCTACCGATTTTTAGAGGCACAAGGGGCAGAGTGTATCCCTCAACCCATACTCAACCGTCTGCTACTTAGCATCTGGGAGGCAAAACACCAACACCAACAAAAAGCATACCTTAGCAACACCCATGCCAAAGCGATTGATTTTGAGCCTCTAAAGCAACGCCTACTCATTGAAAGTGCCAACTATGCTGTCAAGGGCTACTTTACCCTCTATGCCAAAGCGATTGGGCTACACGACTACACCCTCCCCAATATGGAGAAGCTCGCCCACCTTGCCAAAAAGTACTACACCCTAGAGTGTGAAGGAGGCGAAGGGCATTTAGAGGTAGCACACCTCATAGAGAGTGTCAAAGAGAACCTCTCTCACCTCACACTCTCAGTAAAACCTTTTGGGTGTATGCCAAGCTCTGCTGTAAGTGATGGTATCCAATCGCTCGTCACCCAACGCTACCCTGAGGCAAATTTTTTAAGCATCGAGACTTCAGGAGAGGGAGCTGCCAACTTCTACAGTCGTGTACAGATGGCACTCTTTAAAGCAAAAGAGCTGGCAAAAGAGGAGTTTGTCTCACTACACCCTCCTCAAAGCCTCCCTCCAAAGTACTACAACTACCTCTACCAACCCAAAAACAAGAAGATAGGCACAGCTGCTACCCTTGTGGAGGATTTTCTAACAAACCACCTTTAGAGTACCTCTATGCCTGAGGGGCATATCTCTCCCTCTTGGACAAACCATACCTCATCGGCTAAGGCTTTTGCCTCCGATACATCATGGCTTACCATAAGGGTTGTTGTACCAAAATGGGTATGTATGGCTTTTATCTTCTGTGTCAGTTTTTTTCGCATACGAGGATCAAGACTACTAAAAGGTTCATCCAACAGTAGAAGTTTGGGACGTCTCATAAGTGCACGAGCAAGTGCTACACGCTGCTTTTGCCCTCCACTGAGTGTCGTAACATTACGGGTAGCTAACCCCTCTATCTCCATCATCTCTAAAAGCTCTTTCGCAAAGGGACGATTCTCTTTGACAAAAAGAAGGTTCTCCTCTACAGACATATTTTCAAACAAGGCGTAGTCTTGAAAGAGAAACCCTACCTCTCTTTGCTGTATGGGGAGTAGAGTTGTTTCATCTTGCCACACCTCACCATGGACTACCAATGAGCCTTTGGCAGACTCCAGCCCTGCGATGGTACGAAGTAGCGTACTCTTTCCAGCACCACTCTCCCCCATAATCACAACAAAAGTACCCCTTTTAAGTGTCGCAGACATCTTTAAGGTCATCGCCCCACGGCTTCCAAAGAGTTTTTTCTCTAACGAGAGCTCTATCATTAGTGTTTCCTTACTTTTTGCTTTTGTCTATGGTTAAAGAAGTAGACCCCAAAGAGCACCATAAAACTCATCCCTAGCATCAATCCAGCATAGATATGGGCTTGGGTATAGTCCATCATCTCCACCATCTCATAGATAGCCACAGAGGCAACTTTTGTCTCTCCTGGGATACTTCCACCCACCATAAGCACAACCCCAAACTCACCAACGGTATGGGCAAAAGTAATCATAAGTGCTGTTAACAATGAGGGGGTAATGTTGGGCAGAGCCACATACCATAGTGTCTCTAAACGACTCTTTCCAGCAAGGTAGGATGCCTCTATCATGTGACGGTTAAGTGACTCAAACCCATTTTGTAGAGGCTGTACCATAAAGGGGAAAGAGTAGAAACAACTCGCCACCAATACACCCCAAAAAGTAAAGACAAGCTCCACCCCAAACGTCTCACTCAACCACCCACCAAACGCACTCTGAGGAGAGAGGGTTACAAGGAGGTAGAAACCTAAAACCGAAGGGGGCAATACAATAGGCAATGCTGTCAATGCCTCTAAAAGAGGTTTACTTCTACTCTCTGTTTGAGAGAGCCACCACGCAAAAGGGAGTGCCACAAAGAAGAGAATGGCTGTCGTAAGTCCAGCAAGCTTAAAGGAGACAACAAAGGGTTGAAGGTCTATCATAGGCTATACCCATATGAGACCAAAACCTCTTGGGCTCTCTCCCCTAACATAAAGTGGTAAAACGCATCTCTCTCACGCTTTTGTTTGGTACGACGTAAACGTACCATACCCTGTAAAATAGGATGATAAAACCTACCCTCCACCTCCTGCCAAGACTCCCCCTCTTTAAGGTGACGTAGTTTAGGAGAGAAGAGTGCCGACTTGGCAACCAACCCCACATCAGCAGCATGCATCGCATAGGTGAGTGTCTGTCCTACCGACTCACCATAGACAAATTTTGGTTTTAAGCGATCATAGAGGTGTTGATGACGCAACGCTTCAGCAGCCGCTACACCATACGGTGCCGTATGGGGGTTTGCGATGGCTATTTTGTGAATGGCTGGCTGTGTCAGGAGTGCCAACCCTTGTGAAAAATCTCTAGGCTTCATACTCAAAAGTGCCAAAGAGCCCTTGGCATACACCACAGGCTTAGTCACACTCAACCCCTCTTTGTAGAGCGCTTCAGGGTAACGCATATTGGCAGAGAGAAAAAGGTCATAAGGGGCACCATGACGTATTTGTGCTGTTAACTTTCCACTACTTCCAAGTACAACCTCAACCTTCGTGTGGGGGTAGCTTTTATGAAATGCCTCAATAAGAGGTTCAATCGCATAACTCACATTGGCTGCTACAGCAACACGAAGAGGTGCTCCATACCCTACCACACCTAGTAACATCATCACTATCCATACTCTACGCATACCTACTCCTTAAAATGTATACTTTATCTCAAACCGTAACGCATCATACGATGGGTCATCTTTACGTGTACCATCTTGGGCAATCGTTTGAGAGTCACCCTTCACATCTATCAGACGTAATTTTACCAAAAGCCCTTGAATAGAAGCTATCTTCTTTACAATATCAATCGTAAAGACATTGGAGTCTGCTTGTACCCCTGCTTTTGTATCATCAAAATCTTGCCAAACATACCCCATTTTTATCTTTAACCCCTCCACAAGATGGGACTTAGAGAAGTCATACGCATACGAGAGCATGGTACTTTTTGTATTGGCATACCAATTTCCTTGTGACATCGCACGGGTATATCCAGACGTAGGTAACCCCCTCCATGGAGTTACAAAATCACCCTTATTGGCAACACTACTGTACCCAAGATGCCAAAAATGTGCCCCAAAAGAGAGTTCACACTTTAAAGCATACAAAGAGGCATCTAACGAAGTAGGATCTTTATACCCTACCGTATTGGTCTGTAAATTTGCTCCTCCAATACGCCCTGCCCCTCTATCATCCTGATAGAAGTAACGCCCAGATGTATAGAGACGAAACGTTGGCAACACCCATGCGTACCCCACCTCTGCCATACCATACGCAAGCAACTCAGGAACAAAAGAGAGGTTCATTGCCCAAGAGAATCCCTCTTTACGCTTATATACCCCATCAAAAACCCAAAGTCTATCCTCTATACCTGCTGCTTTGAGGGCACTAAGCGTTAACCCCTTATGCATATAACTGTCATCATTTTGTAGATACTTCCCATAGGGATCACTACTGCTACTCTCCCCATAGGCTAACAGGTGGTGAAAACTATTATGGTCTCGTAACTTCTGCCTCCACAAGTATGCCATTTTGAAGGTTCTCTTAGGTGCTGTTTCCCAACTCACACTTACCCCCTCAAATGTATTGGGTACCATTTTAGCGTCATTGGCTTTGGTCAAAAAACTCTCAAAAATCTGCCGTCCAAACCGTACATCTATCTTATCATCCACATAACTCAAAGAGGCTTGTGCGACATTGAGTAACCCATACTTCCCATAGGTTAAAACATCATAACGGTTCAATACATCTTTTCCAGACTTGTAGAGCACAGCATCCTCATCGGACATATGCCAAGGGTTCACATCACCGTAGAGTCCTACACGCATAGAAAGATGGTACCAAGGGTAACTCTGCCACAACAGATGTCCCCCCAACCCATAGACACTATGATTCTCTCCCTTATCGCTCAAAAAGTAGTGGCTACGTACCCCACCTTGAAGTGTCCCACGCTCAAATATATCTTGCCAGCTCCCCTCATTTGCCCCCAAAGAGACCATAGCAACCACACCTACTACACCCCTAATCCATTGTTTCATCTTTAACACCCTAACATCACATCACATGAAGAGACCTCAACATAGACCTTCTCTCCAACCTTTAACGTACCACTACACACCACATCCAACACTGCCACAAGACGTTGTGCTTCACCCACATCTACATGTACCTCTACGCTGTTACTCCCCTCTATCTTCTCCACAATGAGACCTGAGAGTATGTTCTCCTCACAAGCAAGAGCCCTTGTTTGATGGAGCTTCACCACATTAGACTTAAAAATAGCCACAACCCTCTGCCCCTCAACCAGCCCTAAACGCTCCACAGCCTCTTTGGTAATCACAGAAGAGAACGCATGCCCACCATTTAAACGCAAAAGAATCGATACATTCACCCTACCAACAACCATAGAACATATCTCTGCTTGTAGTTGGTTACGTGCTGAGACCTCCAAAGAGAGTCTCCCTAACGTTGCCAACTCCCCAGTCTCAATCTCTTGTAGAGAGGAGAGTCTCTCCAAAAAACGGGTATGCTCCTCTTTCAAAATACGGTATGTCTCCAACAAACGCTCCCCATAAGGCGTAATGGTCGTACCCCCACCATTTTTACCCCCAATCTCACGCTCCACAATGGGTTCAGAAGCAAGGTTGTTCATCGCATCTACAGCCTCCCAGGCACTCTTGTAACTCATAGGCACAGCCTTCGCAGCCTTGGAGATGGAACCATGCTCCTCAATCGCATACAAAAGTGCAATACGCTTCTCCAACAAAAAAGGTTTACCAAACATCTCTAAAGTCAATGATGAACTCAATTCCATAGCGTTATATCCTTTAGCATATAAGGAAAATGGTAGCATTATATACCTTAAAACATAACGCTATTGACAAAACCCTACAAAAGTGTTATTATCCGACTAAATTTAATCTACCCGTTTTGAACTATGGAATAGATGTATTGGAAGTAGTATCTATGCTTCTATTTAGAGTATATGCAAAAAATTTGAGGCTAGCTTGTGGCTAGTTGATGATTTTTTGTATGTGCTCTAGATACAATGATAGGTATTAATTGTAGTATATCTATTCTATAGAGCAAAACAAAAAACGGGGGTGACTTGGTTTCGACTGGAGTAGTCGGGGCTATGTGCATGTCGGACTGGGCAATTCCGTTACGCGGCCCACTTAGCTTAAACGCAAACAATACAGATTACCGTCCAGCTTACGCAGTAGCGTAAGTCATTAACCCCACGAAAGTGGAGGACTGCCCTGCCGAGGAGTGTCATCTTACTCGGACTTTTGGGTATCACATCT
>Ga0256828_1002368_pt1 | contig 11249 bp, 11 predicted proteins | sample CV88metaG_FD_185993 | JGI IMG/M metagenome (GOLD analysis project Ga0256828, IMG submission 185993) | Hydrothermal vent microbial communities from East Pacific Rise, Pacific Ocean - CV88 | ecosystem: Environmental > Aquatic > Marine > Hydrothermal vents | place: Pacific Ocean: East Pacific Rise... | reverse complement strand
TTGTAGTGTTTCTCAAAGAGCTCACGGTCACGATCTTCATAGACTTCAGTACCATAAAAGAGCATCGCAAGATTTCTCTCATGTCTGTTAATGGCATCAACTATAAACTCTTCTGAGAGTGGTGGGAGATTATGGTTTGTCTTTCGCACGTAGTTGACCGATATAGTCATATCTTTTTTGGAGTCAATCAGTGTGCCATCCATGTCAAATATAACTATTCTTTGCATTACTTCATCTTCTCATAAATCTCTTGGAGTGCATCTACAAAGAGTTCACTGTCGTTTGGACACTTGGCAACTCGGTACTCTTTAAAGCCAAGCTCCTCAGCAATCTCTCTGTACTCTACATCAAGCTCAAAGTCTGTCTCAGAGTTATCTATAGTAAAGGCAATAGGAAAGATAACCACACCGCGGTTTCTTACAGTAGCGAGTTTGTCTTCAAGTGAAGGAGTAAGCCACTCCATACGCCCTACTTTAGACTGATAAGCCAAATGCGTCTGGTGAAAGTTCATTCCCTCTTTTGCCATCATCTCTTTAAGTATTTCCACATGACGCTCAACATGCTGCTCATAAACATCTCCGGCATCGACTATCTTTTTAGGCAGTCCATGAGCTGAGAAGATGATGTCAAAGTCTCTGTAGTCATCACCCGCTACACTCTCTTTTATACGCTCGAGTATTGCCTGATTGTACTTCTCATTTTCAAAGAAGTGTTTCTTCTCAACAAGCAGTGCCTTGCCATTTTTCTTATGATAGCACTCTTCAAAATCTTCCAAAGATGACTTTGTTGTCGTTGTTGAATACTGCGGATAGAGAGGAATAAGATAGATTTTATCTACACCAGCAGCCTCTATGCGCTCAACAACCTCACAGGCAAATGGAGGTGTGTATCGCATAGCAAAGTCTACTATGACATCATCACCCAGACGCTCTTGGAGTTTTGCCACAAGCTTTTTTGTATGCCCTACTATGGGAGACTTTCCACCAAGCTGTCTGTAGATCTCTTGAGAGCTCTCAGTACGACTAAAGACTATCATGCCTCCGACAAACTTGCGAAGCAGTCCACTCTTCATAGTCAGAATGTTCTTGTCAGCAAACATATTTTTTAAAAACAGTTCAACCTCTTCAAGGTTGTTTGGTCCGCCCATATTTAAAAGTACTACTGCCTCTTTTGCCACTGTGTTTCCTACTTATTTGTTAATATAGACTGCCAACCAGATGACAATCTTTTTCGTCTTTAAAAGTGTATGCTCTTTGCCTGCAGGTATAAAGAGAGTATCACCCTTTTTGAGTTTATGCGTAACACCATCCATCTCTATCTTGGCACAGCCTTGTAAGACCACAACCCACTCATCACACTCCTGCACAAAAGTTTGTGGAGTCGAGAGTCTGTTTGATACTATAGTCTTGATAGTTACATTTTCATCTTCAAGCTCTGTAAAAAAAGACTCAGAGTCAATTTTTGGAACTTCATAGCTAAAAATATTACTCATCTTTTATCCGCAGACTTACATCATACATAAATTGTTGTAATGGTAGCATATCTTCATAGATTTTATACAGAGTATCTATCAATTTCTCACCATCTTCTATGAGGTGTGGGTCTAAAAGTGTATAAGTAGCCATTCCCTTATAGAGACTTAGATCCGCGTGAGGCATATCTTTGTTAAAACCTTTAGGGTAGCGTTTGTACCCTTTTTCTAGGTGCGTATAGTTTTTATCTTTTGCTTTTATCTCACGCAGTATGCTTGCAAGCTCTGCTCGCTTTGCATCGTTTTTGATAGTCTCACGGAAGGCATCGAGCATCGGTTTTTCAAACCATCGCACACCCGTTGCCACATAGAGACTCTCAGGTGAGAAGTGCATGTAAAAACTGGAACTCTGCATTCGTTTGCCATTTCCCTGCCAAAAAATCACGCCTATACGCGTCTTGATCGGTGCTTTGTTTGCACCCATTCTGCGGGTATCTCTGTAGATGCGATAAAGTGAGCGGTTGATTTTTGGTTCTGCGTGGATAGTAGGCTCTAGTGCCTGAAGGTGTTCACCCATCTCGACAACAAAAGCGCGAGATGGATTTAAAATGTAGTTCTCATACTCCTCTCTATGAGCTTCGAACCACTCTTTGTTGTTGTTTTGTGCAATAGAAGCTAAAAAAGGAAGAGCCTCCTTGGGAAAACCCGTAAACTCCATCCCTGCTCCTATGCTATCTTTCTGTTTCTGTATGCAAGTAAGATAACTACTGCAACAACAGCATAAGTTACTGGTACAAAGTCAGGAATCGGTACCGGATCACCTTTTGCGTATGAGTGCATACCTGCAAGGTAGTAGTTTACTCCAAAATATGTCATCAGTACTGATGTAAATGCAAGCAATGAAATTACCGAGTAGTTAAACTGGTTGTAAATCGACTTAATAAATCTCAAGTGAACAACAACAGCATAAACCAAGATAGTTACAAGTGCCCATGTCTCTTTAGGGTCCCATCCCCAGTAGCGTCCCCAAGACTCATTTGCCCAGACACCACCTAAAAAGTTACCAACAGTAAGCAGAACAAGACCGATGAGAAGACTCATCTCATTGATGGCATTAAGCTCTTTGATAGAAAGTGCAATCTGCTCTTGGTTGCTTCCTTTACCAAAGATGTAAAGAAGCAGTGTAATAAACCCAAGGAGTGCTCCAAGACCTAAGAAACCATACGAAGCTGTAATCATACTCACATGAATCGAGAGCCAGTAAGAGTTAAGAACCGGTACAAGGTTTGTAATCTGTGGGTTCATCCAGTTTAGATGCGCTACAAACAAAATAAGCCCTGCTAGAATCGATGTTGAAGCCAGCGTAATAGGAGACTGTTTAGAGAAGATAAATCCTGCCAGTACTGTCGCCCATGCGATGTATGTCATCGACTCAAAACCGTTTGACCACGGAGCATGCCCTGAGATATACCAACGAAGTGCAAGCCCTGCAGTATGTGCTACAAAGAAGAGTGCTAAAAGTCCTAAAGAGAGCTTTGTGATCTTTTGCATCTCAAACTTTGGTTTTACGATCTTGATAAAACTCAAAATCAACAGTACAAAACCTACAACAAAGTAAAGCGGCCAAAGAATCTCAAAAACATTTGAGTGGTTGTAGAAGATCTCAGCTTTGATTTTTCCCTCTGGAGGGTAAACCGCTGCACCATACTTCTTCTGATACGCTGCAATATCTGCTAAACGCTTATCACTCTCACTCCAGTCACCACTTTTGAGTCCTGTATCAATAGAAGTAAAATATGATAAAGCAAGATTTCTAATACGTAATGCTTCATCCTCTGGAAAATTTTCAAGAGCATCAATAGTTGCATACCACTTGTTGTTTACATCATTTGCTTTTGGCCAAATTTTAAGTAGTGAGCCTGTAAAAACCATATAGACAACATTTACTTTTTCATCAATTTGTAGTGCTTTTTTATCTAGTTTATTTCTGTCTTTTGGTGCTTTTCTTGCAGCTCTGTCAACAATCTCTGCTAGTTTATACCCTCGCATCGATACAGGGTCTTGAAAAAACTGTGAAAAAGAGACATATTTTGCATCTTTTGGAGCACCGATAGCAAGATTAATCTTCTCATCTTTTGTACGGATTAGTTTTACATCTTTATAAACATCCGGACGAATCATCATTCCTAAAATCACCTGATTTGGAGTAAGCTTATACTCTCCTACATCCAAAGAAGCACTTCTGTGTACTTTTGCCAAAATCTCAGTTGCCAAAGTATCTATAGGTTTCATACGTCCCTGTGTATCTTGAACAACAAGCTCACCAAACTTTTGTGCGTGAGCCTTGTCAAAAGAGACAATGGTTTTAACAGCCGGATCTAGCTCTTCTGCCTGTGATGGTGTTACACTAAAGAGCATTGCAGCTGCTAAAAGTGCAGGAACCATCTTACACTCTGCCGCTTTTTTCGCCTTTTGAGAAAGCTTACCAAATCTATACTTACGAGAGAAAAGCACCCAAAACATTCCAAATGCCAATAGTGCATAGCCGATATATGTAGGAAGTGTTCCTGGATCATGATTTACTGACAATACTGTTCCTTTTTCATCTAAATCATATGAAGATTGAAAAAATCTATACCCATCATACTCCAAGATGTGGTTCATATAGATTCTATATGGCATATGTACTCCGTTTCTTTCATCGATTAATTCAACTTCACTTGCATAAGAAGCCGGACTCATAGAACCAGGGTAACGTTCTAGTTGAAAATCAAGCAGTTTTATCTTAAATGGAAGCATAATCTTTTTAGAACCATAAGCCACTGATACTTTTACACTGTTTATCATTACAGTAGTAGGTGTACCAATGATCCCTTTTTTACCAAATACAACTATGTTTTTGATAGTACCATCTACATCTACAGCAAAACGAAGCGCATCAACACCAGATGAGTTCATTTGCATTCTTCTGTTTATTTTTGAGCTATCGCTGCTTACAAGTTTTTTCTTCGCTTTTGGTACAAACTCACGCAGTACAAAGTTATTACTGCCATTCATACTGTAAAGTACACGTTTATTAATAGTCTCTTTGTCATTTGCAAGAAGTAGACCATTTGAACGGTCTGTCATCTTCATATATGAGAGTGCTTTTTTATGAGCCATATAGAGTTTACCATCTTCTAGAAAAAGACGTACTACTGGTTTAGCAAAATTATACTTCGTATCAAAATCAATAATAAAACTACCTGCATCAAAGTACTCACCTTTTGCAAGTGCTACTGGTTTACCACCTTGAGCCGTTGTAACCATAAGTTTTACCATTGGTATACCATTGGCATCTTCTACAAGTGTCTCGACTGCATCTGGAATGTACTCAATAAGTTCTACATCAACTTTCTTTCCATCAACATCAAGTACTTTTTCAAAGCTGTTGTCACCACGCTTTGAGAGGTATACTATTTTATCTGCTTCTACTCTTGTTTTATCGCTCTGTGCTTCAATGATAAAGTAAGGGTCAGAACTCGTAATAGAGTCTGCACTCTGCCCTTCACGAATATGCATCATTCCTTCATAACCAACATAACGAGTTATTGCCGCACCAATTAAAATAATTAAAAAAGCAACATGAAAAATAAAAATAGGAGCTTTTTTTAATGTATACATCTTAAACTTAAAGATGTTGTAGATAAGGTTAATCGCCAATAGTCCCAATAATACTTCAAACCACTTTGCATTATATATCTCTGCTTTTGCTGTCATAGTTCCATAATCGTTTTCAACGATTGTTGCATACCCTATGGCAAAAGCAAAAATCAACATCAATATGGCCATTGTTTTCATAGAGCCAATAAACGATAATATTTTCGTCATTTTTTATCCTTGGTAAAAGTGATTTTATTCTAGTGAAGATTAGCTAACAGATGGTTACTAGGCTCACTTAGTTTTCTTTTTTACTCTCTTTTAGTTTATAACTCTTTATCTTTTCATCCCATACAAAGGCAGAAGAGACCTGTGCAAATGCTTTTAAAATAATACTTTTTTCGCACTCTTTTGCATAAATAACAATAGGAGTATGATAAAATTTTTCATAAGATTGCCTAGGATGAAACAACCAATCCTGCCATGATAGTAGAATTTTTCCGTCATATGGTTCAAAAGGAATCGCAGAAACAATCTTTTCCCCTGAAACAGGGCACTTGAAATGACATATAACAGTCGATGTATCAATTTTTATATAATCAACCAAAGAGATGATATTTTCACAACTTACTTGCATGATAAAGAGACTTTAAAACACTTTTTAGTTGTCTGACAAAGTTCAACACTACCACCATGAACCTCAGCAATTTGTCTGGAGAGAACAAGACCAAGACCATTACCTTTTAACTTCGTACTCTTAAAGGCCTCAAAGAGCTCTTTTTCATTGTCTATCGCAACACCTGTATCATAGATCTTAAAGAGATGATAATCATCTTGCAGCGTATGCGTTATCTCTACTCTGCCCTCTTCTGTATCTTCATCTGCCTCTATGGCATCGATGGCATTGGCTATGAAGTTTGAAAACATCATATCAAGCAGATCTTTATCACCGTAGATAAGAAAGTCATCTTCAGGCAGAACAAACTCTATCTCTTTGGAGTAACCATAGTACTCTATGGACATATCGAGTGCCTCACGCAACTCACTCCACATAAAGTTTTTTTTCTTCGCCTCTACCCCTTTTGAGAACATCAGTGTCGCTTTGATGATGCGTTCTATTCTGTGTACTGACTTTTGAATCTCTTCGACAATTGGAATATTTTCTGGAATAACCCGCTTTTTAAGTGTTGAGCTCATTAAAGAGATAGCACCTATTGGGTTGCGTATCTCATGAGAGAGGTGTGCTGCCATCTGTCCCATAGTGGCAAGATTCTCTTTTCGTTTTTGCTCTGTTATATCTGTAGCAGAGAGCATCACTTTGTCTTGATAGCTTGAACTTTTTATAAGGTAAGAGCGGTTTTCAAACTTTATCTCATAGTCATCCTCTTTGTACTCTAAAAGCTTCAAAAGTTTCCACAGCTCTCTTGCGTGAGAGTTTTGCAAAAAGACAGTACCATCTTCACTATTAAGTATCCAGATGGCATTAGGCAAAAACTCTACGACCTTCTCTACTGTATCTTGCAGATGTGCATAGGAGGCTTTGAGTTCGTTAAACTCATTTTCTACCTTATAGGTCTGCTCTATTAAAAGATTCAGCTCTTCTGCAGTAATTTCAGACATCTACAGACTCATCCCCACAAGTATCTTATAGAGTGAGTAGGCATCATCACTTCCTGCTGTCTCACGGATGGAGTGCATCGCGTATGTCGGCAGACCTACATCGATGGTATCTATGCCGATGCGTGTTGCTGTGATGGGTCCTATGGTAGAGCCACACCCCATATCACTACGCGTTACAAAGTGCTGTAGCGGCTCACCCAGCTCTTGTGCTACTTGCATAAAGCGGGCTATTGTCTCTGAGTTTGAAGCGTAGCGCTGGTTTGCATTTACCTTGATAACTACACCTTTGTTTATGTAAGGAGCATGCTTTGCGTCATGCTTACTTGGGTAGTTTGGATGGATTGCGTGAGCATTGTCTGCACTTATCATAATAGAGCTGCGTGTCATCTGCGCATATGTTTCATAATCTTCAAACATACGACGCAGCACACTCTCTAAGAAGCTTCCCGCAGCACCGCTTACACTCTCACTGCCTACCTCTTCATGGTCGCTTGCTACAAAGAGCATCGGCTTGCTTGCATCTATGCTGCAAATTGCCAAAAGGGCTACATAGCATGAGAGAAGATTGTCCAGTCGTGCACTTGCTATGAAGTCATCACGCAGACCGACATAAGAAGCACTCTCTTTGTCATAAAAGCTTAGCTCATGAGAGTATATCTCTTTGACATCACTCACGCCATGATTTTCCAGCTGCCAGCGTAAGAAAGTATCGAAGTCGAAGTCTTCATTTGTTGAGATGACAGGACAGATATCTGTCTGCTTGTTTATAGTACGCTCTTTGTTGGCTTTATCATCAAGGTGAATGGCAAGCGATGGGATGATAGCTATCTTTTTTTGGACATTGATAAGTGAGCTTGCAAGCTCTCCACTCTCACGCAGGTAGCTCACGCGACCAGCCAAGGAGAGGTCTCTGTCAAACCAAGGGTTTAAAAGCAATCCTCCATAGCTCTCAACACCAAACTTCACAACGCCGTGTTCTTTGATGACTGGGTTTGGTTTGAGTTTTAGGTTTGGAGAGTCGGTATGTGCTCCAACCATTGTGTATGAAGTGTTGTTTTTTGGATAGGTAAAAGCGATAACTGAGGAGTCATTACGCGTTACAAAGTACTTCTTACCGGCTTCAAGCTGCCACTTTTCTTGCTCACGCAGCTCAATAAATCCAGCATTTTGCAGCATTGCAGTGATGTTTTGTGTCGCATGAAACGGTGTGACAGAGGCATCTAAAAAGCCTAAAAGTCCCTCATTAAAATCTCTTTTTTGCATAAAAACCCTTCTACAATTTTTTTGATTTTATTGTAGCAGGGATTTACTATATTTTCACTAAAGAGCACTCCCAACCATCATACATTCCACCACACTGCTCACTCATATCGATGATTTTCATCGTAAGCTCATCGATGTCATAGTAAAAAGGGACATCTTTTCTGTAAAACTCCACTCCAAGCATAGTGCTGCCTCGAAAAGGAACCTCTGTCTCTTTTTGTACACGAAAGCCCTCTGCTTCGATGAGCTTCATAAACTGTTTTCTACTCTCATCATTTTCAAAGTAAGCCTTATGCTCTATGGCACGCTCAAGTCTGAGGTTGTCACCTTGTTCTTGGAGGTTTTTACAGGCGTGATGGTTGGTAATGATCTGCCACTCTTTCACTGTCGGAAAAAGTAGCTTCTGGTAAACCTCCCACTCCATATCCATGCGTGAGCCATACTCATACTCGTAGTCAAAGTGCTTCATCGCTTCACTAACTGTATTACTCCACTCAAAATCAAGCTTAAGATAGTAGATAAAGTTCACTTCACCATTAGAGATGATGCGCCCGATGTACTTCCCACTACGCCAACGCAGCGACTCCATCTCAAGCCTGTCTTCAATAAAGCCGACATCATCACTCTCATCTTTGGTAACAAGACCATCCTCTTTGGGATTTTTTAGCTTTATCTTTACAAATCCCACATACATATACTCAGGGTTTGGCACACTGTCTGCCACACCTGCATTAAAAGCCACCATAGCTTTTTTACCCTCAATAGGTTTTACATAACTTTCCCAGTACTCTTGCATAGTTGTTTACTCCATCTCTAATGACATTAAAAACATATCTTCACCATCTATCACTTCAACATCTGTTGATTGACACTTTTGGCAACAGTAGTGAATCTTCTCAAGCTCACTCTTCGTCTCACAGGAGTTGCACCGAATCTTTAAGGGCTGTATGTTCATCACAAACTCTGCCCCATCACAGATGGTCTTCTCTTTAAATGTGTTAAAGGCAATCTCCAAAAGGTGCGCTTCTATACCGCTCATCACCCCAATCTTTACTATGATCTTTGTTACTTTGCTTGCATCATTTTGCTCGGCTATATCTTCTATCTGTTCTAAAAGTGCCTGTACAACGCTATACTCGTGCATGATAATCCTGTAGTGAATAATTATTCAGTTATTGTAGCCAAAAATTTGTTACACTTGCATAATTCTATTTACAAGGCTAAAAAATATGAAAAAGATACTTATACTTCTGTTTCTTTTACTACCACTTTTTGCAAAAGAGCAGACCATTGTTCTTGGAGCGGGATGTTTTTGGGGTGTTGAGAAGCACTTCTCGCAACTGCCAGGTGTTAAAGATGTAGAGGTGGGTTATGCTGGTGGAGAGTATGCAGACCCAAACTATAAAAAAGTCTTGGCACACAGAAAAGATGATAGTATAAAAAACCATGCTGAAGTTGTAAAAGTTGTATATGATGATGCAACAATCTCTACAGAAGATATTTTAAAAGAGTTTTGGGAGCTGCATGACCCCTCGCAGGGCAACAGACAGGGTAATGATGTAGGTAACAACTACCGAAGTATCATCCTCTACACAACACCAGAGCAAAAAGCACTCGCTTACAAAACAAAAGATATCTACCAAAAGCTGCTTAAAGAGCATGGCTATGGCACTATCACGACTGAGATAGAGCCTCTAAAAAAGTTCTACAAAGCCGAAGAGTATCATCAAGACTATCTAGAGAAAAACCCTTTTGGTTACTGTCCTAACCACGCTACAGGCGTAAAATTTACACAAGACAAAAGCAAAAAAGAGTATCTCACGCCACTTGGGGGCAAAGAGATTATTGTAATTGAGTCTGCTTTTTGTCCTTTTTGTAAAGCCTTAAAAAAAGATGTAGTAAAAGAGTACCACGCATCTGTGCCACTGAGAACTACTCCAGCTGACAGACTTAAAGGCTTTGATCTTAAAACAAAAATAGTAGCAACACCTACAATCTTGTTTATAAAAGATGGCAAAGAACAATTTGCACATGTTGGCTATATGGATGCCAAAAGTTTTTACAAAGCCCTTGGTGCTTTTAAACTTGGTAAAGAGAGTGAGGCTTATGATGTTGCTTTTCACAAGGCGACAGAGAGTCGCTACTGCAAACAGTACGACATCTTCAAACACACTCCTGACGGTGTCTTTGTCGATAAGATTTCAGGTGAGATCCTCTTTGATACACGCGATAGATTTAACTCAGGTTCAGGGTGGCTGAGCTTTTACAAGGCTGTAGATGGTGCCGTAGTAGAAAAAGAGGACAACTCTTATGGGATGCATAGAACAGAGATATTGGCAAAAAAGAGCGGTGCGCACCTTGGACATCTTTTTCATGATGCACCAAATGGAAGAGACAGATACTGCATCAATGCTACAGTGCTTGAGTTTGTAAAGCGTGAAGATATAGCAAAATGGAAAGAGCAGTGGAAAGAGTCGCACTAGGTGGAGGGTGTCACTGGTGTACAGAGGCTGTTTTTGACTCACTTGAGGGTGTTGTCAAAGTAGATCAAGGCTGGGTAGCTGCACAAGAAGCAGATGCACAGAGTCTCTCTGAGGCTGTTGTCGTCTACTACGACGAAGAGAAAATTAGACTCGATAAACTCATAGAGATACATCTGCTCACGCACAATGCTACGGTAAATCACTCCATGCGAGTAAAATACCGCTCAGCTGTCTATGTTTTTTCACAAGAGCAAAAAGAAAAAGCCCTTAAGATACTCCAAGAAAAAGCCTCTCTTTTTGAAGAAAACATCATCACAAAAGTCTATATGTTTGCGCATTTTAAACGCAATGAGCAGAAGTACCTCTCCTACTATAAGAAAAATAGAGACAAGCCCTTTTGTCAGAAGTATATAGAGCCGAAACTCAAAAAAATAGCTCTATCAAAACTTTAAATGATTAGATTTTTGTAATAAACCATACAAAACTTGCAACTGCTGTAACAACATTATCTATATCTTTGATAATAACATCCACTTCTATACTTCCACGCTCTTTTTTCTCAAAGAGTTCTTGAAACTTTTTTAGATTTGCATCACTTACACTTGCAAAGGCATAGATTTTCTTTTGCGCAGGCTTTTTGTACTTAATAGTTGCATCACGTAAAAGAGGGATAACTTTTCCTTCTAAATGAGGAAAGAGTTCTTGTAAAAATACACCACTTTGCGTTTCAGCCAAAGCAAATTGAGCACTAGCGTGAATTGTTTGTACATGAT
>Ga0256828_1002367_pt1 | contig 11251 bp, 12 predicted proteins | sample CV88metaG_FD_185993 | JGI IMG/M metagenome (GOLD analysis project Ga0256828, IMG submission 185993) | Hydrothermal vent microbial communities from East Pacific Rise, Pacific Ocean - CV88 | ecosystem: Environmental > Aquatic > Marine > Hydrothermal vents | place: Pacific Ocean: East Pacific Rise... | reverse complement strand
GTTTTTTGAGAAATATGGTCAAGAAGTCGCCCTGGGGTTGCTACAACAATATCTACACCTTTACGAAGTTTTACTATTTGTTGGTTGATTTTTACTCCACCAAAAATAACACAAGACTTAAATGGTAAATGCTTACCATAAAGTTCAACACTCTCTTGTACTTGGGAAGCTAATTCTCTTGTAGGTGTAAGTATAAGTGCTTTTACCTGATGTGCTTTTTTGTTTGTGTGTTTTGTACGAGTTAAAAGTTCTAACATAGGTAGAGTAAAACCAGCTGTTTTTCCTGTTCCTGTTTGCGCTCCAGCTAAAATATCTTTTTTTTGTAAAATGACTGGAATGGCTTGTTCTTGGATGGGTGTTGGTTTTGTGTAACCTTGTTCTTTTATCGCTTTTAGTAAAGGTGCAGATAGACCGAGTTCTTTAAATGACATAAATTTCCTGTTTTTTAATATAAGACTATAATAGCATAATTTTTCGATTTTTTATATTATTAGTAATATTTTAGTGTTTATTTCCCTTTTTCTAGTATTTATACAAAGTTTGTTTAAGAGCTCAAGATTTACTACTTTAAGCCACATTTTTGATAATGAAGATATAATTTTAGAGATACAAAAAGACCTTTATTGTTTTCAGAATTTTTTAATTTTTGTGATAAAATATTATATTATTTACGGGATATAAAGGACTTTTTGAAAATTTAATTTAGCCAAAAATTGTGGATTATTTTTTATAATTTATAAGTGGCTCATCAAGGAAAAATAAAATGAGTAAACATAAACAACATGTAGAAAAAATTAAAAATGCTATAAAAACAGCACCATTAAACGAAGATGAAAAATCACAAAGTATGAAGCGTCTTGAAGAATGGGTTATGGAAGATAAAGCATTTGGTACATTAAAAAATGAACTTTTAGAAGTAAGTGAATACTTTGAAACACTTTTTGCTGAGTTAGGATTAACTAAATAAATATGCAAATGGTTGTGGATTCCCTTAGAAAAAAAGGGAAAATCTTTAAAAAAATGCAAGAGATTACTCCTAAAGAATTAGGCGTAAGAAATAAACTAAAAATTTATAAAGCTACAGATGTTCGAGGCTATTTTTGGGCGATATTTGCAGTAAGTCAAAAAAGTAGACTTCTTATGAAGGATGTGCATAAATTTGAAGAGATTTATGCAAAATTAGTACTTTACTGTGATCATAATTTTAAACATAAAGTTTTGTTTATAGACGCTCCTTTATGCTCCAAAGCAGAGAAAGCTTTTAAAGAAGCTAAATGGAAAATACAATAAATGCTTTTATGTGATATAGGAAACACTTCATACCATTTTCTTGATGGTGATGAAGATTTTAAAAAAAGTGTCAAGACTTTCAACCCTCTTGGCGTTAAAGAAAATGTATGCTATATAGCGGTTAACACTAAAATAAAAGAGCAACTTCAAGGGCTTGAAAACTGGATAGACCTTGCTACATGTATAGATACCTCAAACTATTATGAAACGATGGGAATTGATAGAATCTTTGCATGTGAAGCAGTACATCATGGGATTATTATAGATGCTGGAAGTGCCATTACAGTTGATGTTATGCGAGATGGTATTTTTGAGGGTGGTTTTATTTATCCTGGAATGCATGCTATGATGCACACTTATGCAACAATTTCTCCTACACTTAATTACTCATTTAACTTTGAGGTAAATTTAGATAGAATGCCGAAAAATTCACAAGATGCTATTAGCTATGGGTATTTGAAAACACTTTATAGTGAAGTGATGTCTCATAATTTACCTATCATTTTAACAGGTGGTGATGGAAAGTCATTTCAAAAACTTTTTAATAATGCACAAGTGGATGAAATGTTGATATTTAACTCAATGAAAAAGATTATACAAAGGGCGGATATATGCTAACAGTTGCACTTCCAAAAGGTCGTATAGCAAAAGAGACACTAGAGATATTTGAAACTATTTTTGGAAGTAGTTTTAAGTTTGATGATAGAAAACTTATTTTAGAAACACCTAATTTTCGTTTTTTACTTGTACGAAATCAAGATGTTGCTACTTATGTGTACCATCAAGCTGCTGATATTGGTGTTGTTGGACTTGATACACTTGAAGAGCAAGGGCTTGATGTTGTACGCCTTCTTGATTTACACCGTGGTGTATGTAAAGTAGCGATAGGGATGAGAAAAGGTGAAAAACTAGATCTTACAAAACCTGAACTCAAAGTTGCATCAAAAATGGTAAATATCACAAAACGCTATTTTGAAGAGCGAGCTGTAAGTGTTGAGATTATTAAGCTTTATGGTTCTATAGAACTTGCACCACTTATAGGTTTAGCAGATATGATTGTAGATATTGTAGAAACAGGTACAACTATGAAGCAAAATGGACTTGAAGTGGTCCAAGATATTATGACAAGTTCTACTTATCTTATCGCTAACAAAAACTCTTACATCGCTAAAAAAGATGAAGTGTTAGATATTTATGAGAAAATAGACGCTGTCATTAAAGCTGAGCAAAATAACGCATGACAAACTTAGACCTATATGCAAAAGCTGAACATCTTTTAGGTATAGAAGAAGCTACTGAAGCACTTTATGATTTATATAGAAGTGAACTTGATGATTATGATGTCAAAACACTTCTTGATGTTGGGTGTGGCCGTGGTGGTTTTATGCGTCGAATGATGAGTGATGGTGTTACATGTAAGGGTGTAGATTTAAGTGCTTTGATGGTACAGGAGTGTAAAGAGCAGGGGCTTAATGCTGAATGTATAGATGTAAAAGATGTAGAGGGTAGTTACGATGCTATAGTAAGTATTTTTGATGTTTTAAACTTTATGGACAAAGAGCCTCTTATAAAATTTTTAGATGCTGTTGCTGATAAACTTAATGATGATGGGCTTTTTATAGCAGATATCAATACTCTTTATGGTTTCTCTGATGTAGCTGAGGGTACAATGAGTAATGATAAAGAGGATGAGTTTTTAAGTGTAGATGCTGTATTTGAAAATGATGAACTTCATACAAAGTTTACACTTTTTGAGAAAAATGATGATGGTCGCTATATAAAGTACCAAGATACTATTGTTCAGTATTTTCATAAAATATCATTTTTTCAAAAACTGTCAAAACTCAAACTTATAGATAAACAAACATTTTCTCTTTACGATACAAAAGATAAGACACTTTTGATTTTTAAAAAGAGATAAAATACAATGCTACTTAGGTGGCATTTTTTATAACTCAATTTATTTATAATTGGGTAAACACAACAAAAGGATAATATTATGAGTAAACATAAAGCAAAAATTGAAAAAATATTTACACATCCAATCTCTGGAAATGTAGATGTTAAAAAAGTGTTAAGTGCATTAGAGCATTTTGGAGCAGAAATAGATATGACAAAAGAGCATCACGCTAAGATTGTAGTGAGTGGTAAAATGTTTTCACTACCATTACCTCATGGTGACAACTCCCTTTCAAAAGATGCAATTGTTGAACTTCGTCACTATTTAGAAGAAGTTGGATTAACGCCAGATAAACTTTAGTTTAAATCTGGCTTTGGAGTTTTTGCATTTGATGCTGGAAGCATAGGAACTTTCATATAAGGTTTTTTCCCATCAAGTGCGCCTAAAAATGCTTCAATAGAATCTACTTGTTTTTCTGTCAGTTTTTGACCAAGTTGAATTCTTCCCATCTCTTTTATAGCATCTCTCAATGTCTTTACCATACCATTATGGAAATATGGCGCTGTTTCTGTAATATTTCTTAGTGTTGGAACACGAACCATTCCATTTTTATCACCTTTAAAATCACCAACATTCATATACTTATAAGTAGCTGTTACATTCATAGCACCCATAGAACCACCAATACCTACACCATTATGACAAGATGCACAACCAACTTGAATGAAAGTTTTTAAACCCTCTTTTTGCTTTGTAGTCATTGCACTTGCACAACCATTCATAAATGTGTCAAACGGTGCAGGGGTAACAAGAGTACGCTCAAAAAGACCAATAGTGTCAGTTACTTTTTTAAAGTCAATTTTTACATTTTTCCCATATGCCTTTTTAAATTCTTGAACATATTCAGGCATAGAAGTAACAACAGCTACTACATGCTCAGGTGTTGCCGACATTTCAGGTGTTGCTTGAATAGGACCTTGTGCTTGATCTTCTAAATCAGGACTTCTTCCATCCCAAAATTGTTTGTCATTAAAAACTGCATTGTAAACCGTTGGAGAGCTTAAATGGTGTGGATTTGCTGTCCATTTATGACCAATTGCTGCTTCCATTCCATCATCGCCACCTTTTGAAAGGTTATGACATGTGTTACAAGAGATAAGACCACTTTTTGAAAGACGAGGATCAAAGTAAAGTTTTTTACCAAGTTTTATTTTTGCTTTAGTGATAGGATTTTTAGGGTTATCAATAAGTTTTAAAAGGGCTGTTTGTGAATCTGGTATAGCTTGAAGTCCCGCATCTTTTGCTTGTTGTACTAATGGTGAAGCCATAAGTACTGATGTTGTAAAAGCAGTCATCAGTAAAGTTTTTTTCATAAGGTATTCCTTGGATAGATTTTTTTAAAAGATAATTTTTTTCTTTTATTTATAAAATTGTACCAAAGAGATACTTAAAGGATAATTATTTTCCTTTAAGTATTTATAAATTGTATTGCTGCATTTACAGCATTGATATATGAGAGGGTATGGGCTTTGTTCTTATAAGCTATATCAAAAGCAGTTCCATGATCAACTGAAGTGCGAATAATAGGAAGATTGAGCGAAATATTAACACTTTCATCAAAGTAAAGTGCTTTAAGTGGTGCTAATCCTTGATCATGATACATAGCTATAAAATAGTGAAAGTTTTTTCTAAAAGTGGGAGTAAAAGCAACATCAGGAACAATACAGCCTACAAAAAGTTCTTCTTTTAATTCTTTATTTATACTTTGTATAGCTTTTTCTATTTCTCTTTCTTCATTCCCTAATACACCATGATCACCAGCATGGGGATTTACACCTAAAACAGCTACTTTATGCTTACCTATGGCATGATGGAAATCACGAAAGAAGTTAAGTAATTTATTGTACTTTATAGAGGAAGTAACCTTTGACAGGGGTATGTGTTCAGTATAGAGAGCTACAAACATTTGAGAACATCCTAACATCATAATGGCGTCTTTATTAAAATGTTGGCGTAAAAGATCTGTATGTCCTTTATATGTTAGTCCCGCTTCCATCCATGCTTCTTTATGTATAGGCATAGTTACAATACCATCAGCCTTATGATTTTGACATAAATTTATAGCAGCCATAAAAGAGTCATAAGCATAACGACCACTTTTTGCATCAACCTTTCCAGCATGTATAGTAAATGTACCATCAATCTCAAAGAGTGTAAAATCTTTAGGTAAGGATGTGTTTAGAAGTTGTATTGCTTGTTGAAGCATAGTTTTGTTAATACAGTAAATAGGATGGCAAACTTTCAAAATTTCTTGATGTGCTTTTAATGCTATTTCTATACCTATACCGTTAAGATCACCTATACTGATGGCAAGTGTGGGCTTTTTTATACTTTTCATCGTGTTGTTAGCTTTTTCATCTCTATGATAGCCTCTTTAAGTCCTGTAAAAACACTTCTAGCGATAATACTTTGCCCAATATTTAATTCTATAATCTCTTCTATTTTCATCATTTCATAAACATTATAGTAGTTAAGACCATGTCCAGCGGCGACTTCTAAACCAAGTTTTTTAGCATACTTAGATACTGTTCTTATATCTAAAATTGCTTTTTCAAGTTGTGAAGCGAGTTCATAGCGAGGGAGTTCGAATTCTTTTACAGAGTGATTTGAATGAGGTAGAGAAGAGTTGAGCATAGCAAAAAGGTTAGCAAAATGTCCTGTATGGAGTTCTACCATTTCTGCACCTAACTCTTTTGATTTTTCTATAGCTTCTAGAGTCGGATCGACAAATAAAGAAACAGGAATAATACTATCATGAAGGTATTCTATGGCATAACGCACTTCATCTTCTAAACCGATAACATCAAGTCCTCCTTCTGTTGTAACTTCTTGTCTTTTTTCAGGAACTAAAGTAGCACGATGAGGCTTGTATGTAGTTACTTTATCTAAAATTTCTTTGTTTATAGAACATTCTAAATTAACAGGAACTTTAGAAAACATCATAATATTTTTGACATCTACATCTTGAATATGGCGTCTATCTTCTCTTAGATGAATGGTAATTTGATCTACACCAGCTTCACAAGCAATATATAATGCTTGTAAAATGTCAGGATCATTCACCTCTCTTGCTTCACGAAGTACTGCTATATGGTCAATATTTACACCGAGTTTCATTTTAGTCATGGTTCTTTTCCTCTTGAATATTTTCGTAAAAGTTTAGATAGTTTTGTTCAAGATTTTTGTGGGAATCTTTTTTTCCTATATGCACTTCTACTGTATAAGTTTCAGTGTAGGGTGCATTTTTAAAAACTTTTTCGAGTTCATCATTTATATATATAGGAACAACTGAGAGTTTATTTGCTTTTGCAATTTTTTCAGCGCCACTTTGAAAACGATGGATTCCTTTGCCTTTAAATCTTTCCCCTTCAGGAAAAATGTACAAATTCATAGTATCTACTTTTGCAAAGGTTTTTTTGATAGTTTTAAAAAAAGAGAGTAAACCCCTTTTATTTTCTAAATCAACACTTATACATCCGCTGTATTTAAAAAATTCACCATAAAGAGGATCATCAAAAAGTTCTTGTTTTGCTATCCATGTACCATTTTTATGTGCATGGGAAAAAACGCGTTCCATCACTAAAATATCTAAAAGAGAACGGTGATTGATGGCATAAAGAATTTTATCTTCTTGTGGTAGTTCACCAATAACTTTGACATCAATATTTAAAAAGTCTAGTACTTGATTTGAGTAGGCTTGACGCTCTTTTGAAAGTTGTTCATAACCACTTTTTAGAGTAATAAATGGATGAAAGTAAGTTTGTTTAAATATTTTTTTGTATTTAAATCCAAGGCTTATCATATAGGTAAATTTTCCTAGATTTTTAAACATTAAAGCATCTCCTTCGCTTAAAAAGGAGATTATAGCTAAAAATGTTTAACCATTAGTTTTTTTAAGAGTCATTTCTGTTTCCATAAGTTGTATCTCATCATTAGCTTTAATGCGTATATTTGCATCTGCTTGAAGCTTGTCTTTTGTGATTTTATTTGGATAATCAAAATGGTTTAAAATATGTTTTATACTATTGATTCGTGCTTTCTTTTTGTCATCAGAACGGATGATGGTCCATGGAGCATAATCTGTATGGGAAGCTAAAAGCATAGAGTATTTAGCAATGGTGTATTTATCCCATAAATCTTGTGATTTTTCATCAACAGGAGAAAGTTTATACTGTTTGAGTGGATCTGTTTTTCTTCTTTCAAATCGTTTTTTCTGTTCTTTTTTAGAAACAGAAAAGTAAAATTTAAAAATTTTGATATTTGAATTAACAAGCATTTTTTCAAATTCAGGAACTTCATGTAAAAACTCTTTATGCTCTTCTTGTGTACAAAACCCCATAACAGGTTCTACTCCTGCACGATTATAGTAGCTTCTGTCAAAAAGTACAATCTCACCAGCTGATGGAAGATGTTGTACATAGCGTTGAAAATACCATTGTGTTCTTTCTTTATCACTTGGCTTGTCAAGTGCTACCACCCTTGCACCACGAGGATTAAGATGCTCTGTGATACGTTTGATTGTACCACCTTTTCCAGCAGCATCACGCCCCTCAAAGATCATAAGAACTTTTAAACCTCTCTCTTTGATATAATTTTGCATTTTTAAAAGTTCTATTTGTAATTCTTTAAGTTCACTTTCATAATCAAGTACTTCAGCTTTTACCCAAATAGTCACTCTTTTTTTTGCAGGATCTTTGTCCCGCATCTCTTGAATATCTTTAGAGACCTCTTGTTCTTCTTTTCGTCTATCTTCGTGTACTATATCTTTTAGATTTGAACCATCGACAAGTTCATCATTGACCATATTTTCTGTTTCTTTGTCTTTACTCATTATAGTCCTTTTAGTAAATTTATAAACTTTGATTTACGAGTGTGTTGAGTTCGTTTATCGTAGTTGTTGTTGCAAAACAACTGCTTGTTCCACAAACCATATAGTGATTTTCTTGTATTACTTGCATATAAGTAAAAGGATAATGAAGTTTTGCAAGCTCTTTACTATGATTATGCAGATTTGTTTCTGATGTTTTGATGATTCTATCACCTTTTAGATAACGGATATTTTGCACAAGTATATAAGGGTAGTAGATAGGTTTTCTCCCTAGTTCATAAGAGTTATATTCAAGTGTTTTAAAAGCAAAAAATCTATACTTTTCATCTGCTAAGAGGGTACTTAGTGTTAAAAGGTTCTCTACCATAATACTTATAGATGATGTGTATGTACTATCACTTACTTCGGCTTCTACTACAAGTTCATTATGGCTAAAGTTCCATTTTCCATTGTTGTAAAACTCTTCAAGTGCTTTATTGATGAGGCGTTGAGCATTTATGAGGTAGAGTTCATTTTGTGTGTAGTTATAACCACTTAAAAGTGCCTGAGCTAAGAAAGCATAATCCTCTAAGAATGCTTCTACTTTTGGTTGTTTATGGATGAGGGTTGTATGATACAGTGTGTCATCTTGAAACATAGTGTGTAAAAGAGCATCTAAAGTGTTTATAGCTTTTGTTTTGTAAGTGTTGTCAATGGAACCTAAATGAAAAAGTGTATTTATCATCATAGCAGACCATGAAGTTTGAACTTTTTTGTCTATGAAAGGGGGTGTTCTTTGTTTTCTCAGTTCACTTAAAAGTGGACGAACTTTGTCAAACCACTCAGGTATGTTACCATCTTCAAAACGGATAATATTTCGCCCTTCAAAATTACCATTACAAGTGACATCCATCGTTGTACACATTGTTTTTATATCTTCATAGCCATTTTCTTCAAGAAGATTAAAAACTTCTTGATAACTATAAGTATAGTAAATACCCTCTTCACCATCTGTATCTGCGTCACTTGCAGAAAAGAAAAGGTTCTCTTCTGACATGAACTCAAACCAAAAGTCAACACACTCTTTAGCTGTTTGTAGGTAGCGAGGTTCATCATAAGTAAGATAGGCTTGAAGATATATACCACTAAGAAGAGCATTATCGTAAAGCATCTTTTCAAAATGGGGTACTAACCATTTTTCATCTACACTGTAACGACAAAAGCCACCATCAACGAGATCATACATACCACCTTTTTGCATATTATCTAATGTTGTTCTTACCATTGGAGCAACACTTTTTTCTTTATAGAGCTTATCAATGTGTAGTAAAGCAAAAAGGGTAGATACATGTGGAAATTTTGGTTTTTGGGAGAAACCACCATTTCGGGTATCGTAATTGTTTCGTGCTTGATTAAGAAAAGTTTTGTAAAACTCCTCTTTAAGTACTGTTGCTTCTTTTGGTCTGTTTTCTTTACTTAAAAAAGTTACAACTTCCTCAGCATTTTCAAAAAGTTTAGGGTCATTTTCTTGAACTTTTTTAGCTATGAGGTGAGTAATGGCCTTAAAACCCATCCCCTCTATACTTCCTTCTTGAGATTCTGGTGGTATGTAGGTACCTGCATAAAAAGGTTTATTTTGTGGTGTACAAAAAATGCTAGTTGGCCATCCACCTGCACGGTTGTTTAAGAGTTGATAAACCTCTTGATAGTATTTATCGACATCAGGTCGTTCTTCACGATCAACTTTGATGCTAATAAAGTGTTCATTTAAAATAGTAGCACATGCATCATTTTCAAACACTTCTCTCTCCATCACATGACACCAATGACATGAGGAGTATCCTATACTTATAAAAATTGCTTTATTTTCTTTTACTGCAATCTCAAAAGCTTCATCACACCATGGCCACCAATCAACAGGATTGTTTTTATGTTGTTGGAGGTAAGGACTGTCTTCATATTGTAATCTATTTGCCATAATTATTTCTCGATTTTAATTTTTTTGTAGGATAGGGAAAAAGGGCTAATGCTTTGCTTAAGGATAAATTTTAATAGTAAACTTCTTGTAAAACTCATTTTTTACAAATTAAAAAATTATTATGGATATGGTAAGTTAAATATTGATAAAATGTTAAAAATACAATAAATTACAAGAGGAAAAATGATGAATATACAGGAAAAAGATAAAAAATATATACTTCCTACTTATGCACGAGCAGATGTAGAGTTCATAAAGGGTGAAAATGCAACACTTTTTGATGTTAATGGTAAAAAATATATAGATTTTACTTCAGGTATTGGTGTTGTAAGTGTAGGACATGCTAACAAAAGAGTAGCCGATGCATTATGTGAACAAGTACATAACATTACACATATCTCTAACCTTTATCATATAGCTCCTCAAGCTGAAGCGGCTCAAAAAGTTGTAGAAACAAGTGGGTATGATATGGCATGTTTCTTTGCAAATTCTGGTGCTGAAGCGAATGAAGGAGCGATTAAAATTGCTCGAAAACATGGGGAAAGAGATGGTGAGATAAAGCGCTATAAAATTATTACACTTAATCATTCATTTCACGGAAGAACGATTACAACAGTCAAAGCAACAGGGCAAGAGTCTATGCACAACTATTTTGGACCATTTCCTGATGGATTTGTGTATGCTGATGGACTTGATGAGATAGAATCACTCTTAGATGACCATACTGCTGGTGTGATGATAGAGCTTATTCAAGGTGAGGGTGGTGTAGAGCCACAAGATAAAGCAAAAGTACAAGCTTTGGCAAAACTTCTCAAAGAAAAAGAGATACCACTCATTATAGATGAAGTACAAACAGGTTGTTACCGTGTTGGTGAATTCACAGCATCTCAAGCGTATGAGATTGAACCTGAGATTATCACTTTGGCAAAAGGTGTTGGTGGTGGTGTTCCTGTTGGAATTGTAATGACAACGCTCAAAGAGGTTTTAAGTGCTGGTGATCATGGTTCGACATTTGGAGGAAACTACCTTTCAAGTAGAGCAGTTTGTGAAGTTGTTGATATTTTAAATGAGCTTAAGGCAAACGGTACACTTGATGCTACAACAGCATATTTTAATGATGTTCTGGAAGCATTTTATAAACAACATACTGAGCTTTTCACTCAAAAAGTAGGGATTGGTATGATGTGTGGACTTCGTGTAAAAGATGCAGATACAC
>Ga0256828_1002366_pt1 | contig 11253 bp, 12 predicted proteins | sample CV88metaG_FD_185993 | JGI IMG/M metagenome (GOLD analysis project Ga0256828, IMG submission 185993) | Hydrothermal vent microbial communities from East Pacific Rise, Pacific Ocean - CV88 | ecosystem: Environmental > Aquatic > Marine > Hydrothermal vents | place: Pacific Ocean: East Pacific Rise... | reverse complement strand
TTAAACGATATCCCGGAGTAAATAAAGATGAAGTATTTGGTATTGACTGGAAAAAAGATCTTATAGTTACGGGTGGGAAAGATAGAAAAGTAGGCATTTATCATACAAATAGAGCTGAAGGTGTAGAAAAACAGTATAGTTTTTTTATATATAGTGTTGGGATATCTCCAAGTGCAAAATATGTAGGAGTTTCTGTTGATGATAAAAACAATGTTGTTGTATTTGATTCAAAAACAAAAGAAGACAAATATCGTTTAATCAAAAACAAATCAAAAATTTCAGCGATTATATTTTTGGATGAAAATAGAGTACTTGTTGCATCTAATGATGTTAGTATCAATTTATACAAATTAAAATAAGGAGAAAAATTTATGAATATATCAAGTATAGTAGTACAAACTTTACCAAAATATGTAGAGGAAGTAGTAGAGAGTTTAAAAAACTGTGGCGCTTGTGATTATCATTTACATGATGAAAAAGGGCGTATAATTGTTACAATAGAAGGAGAGGGTGTTTCAGAAGAGCTAAAAAAGCTTCATGTTATAGAAGCTATACCTCATGTAATAGCAGCAGATATGCAAATGGCATATAGTGAAGATGAACTTGATGAACATATGAAGATCATCAATGAACGAGACGCTGTTCCTAAAATGTTAAATGATGACAATATCCCTGTGGAAGATATTGTTTATAATGGAGATCTAAAAAAGAAAAATCTTGAAGAATTTGCAGAAGATTTGAAAAAGGAATAGTGGTATGGCAGTAGTATTTGAAGCAACAGTAAAAAATGATGAGATGGGTGGATGGTTTATAGAACTAAAAGACACCATGGATAACAGAGTTGAAATCTGCAAAGATCTGGATGAATTTGAAGAAAAAATCGAAGAGCTTGGAAGTGATTATGGTGGACATATAGATGAAGTACGATGGTTAAAAGATGATGATCTTCATCCACATGCTATAGATGAACTTCGTATAAAAATGGCTGAAAAAAGAGCAAAACTAGAAGAAGAAAAAGGAGATTTTATAACTCCTGTTGCTACACCAAAGGAAGAGGCTAACGAGTAGTTGCCTCTATCTTCCCTTCATAAATATATTTTGCAATAATTTTTAAACTTTCTTTATCAAATGCTAATTCTGGCATAACACCATATTTTTCTATCATATCATGCATAAGAGATGTTTTTTTTGATGGTTTGTAAACCCATGTAGACAAATAATTGATAAAATCATTTTTTTGTGGAAAAGCCTGTAAGTATCGTGACCTTACTGCATTAATGGTAGGTGCAGAAGAAGCTTCTTTTATATGATGGCAAGTGGCACAGTTGCCATTAAAAAGTAACGCTCCTTCATCTGCCAATGATAAAGTAGTAAGAAATAGGAGAGGTGTATAAATAAACCTTATCATAAATATAATTATATATTTATTTTGTTTAAGTAAGCAAGGGAAATTAAGTATAAATTTAATTACTAAGCTTATATTTAAAAATCTGATATAATTCTACTTAAAAAAGAGAGTTATATGAAAAAAATTGTTTTTTTGTTGTTTCTTATCAATGTGGTTTTTGCACAAGAAGAAAAGATGGAAATTTTAAAAGAGAAGCTAAAAGCTGCTAAACAAGAGCAAAAAGAACTCAAAAAAGAGATAGAAGATATTGAATCAAAAATCCCTCCTGAAAATATTTTCAAAACTCATTTTGAGTTGGGATATGTTGATACAAACGGGAATACAAATACCCGTACTTTTAATACAGATCTAAAAATCCAAAAAAGATTTTTAGATAAACATCTTCTTGTTTATACTTTTGATGGGCAGTATTCAAAAGAGGATGAAACAGTAGGTAAGAATAAATTTCTAACAGAATTGACATACAATTATGAAATGCAGAAGTTTTGGAAATTTACTTATCTTGTTGGATATAAAAGAGATAAGTTTTCTGCTTTTGATTATCAGTTTTATACAGGTCCAGGGATAAAATATAAAGTTTTTAAAACAAAAAAACAAAAACTCTCCATTGAGGGGAGTGTTCTTTATTCTGTAGATGAAAGATATGTTGATGAAAAATCGACTCAGTATGCATCTGGCAGGGTTAAAGGAATATATTCTTATAAAATTATAGATAACTTGATATTTAGTGAAGAAGCAAGTTACAGAACAGATCTTTCCTCTACACAAAATTATTTTATCTATTCGGTAACGAAACTTACTTCAAAAGTTTATAAGTATTTTTCTATAAATATGAGCTATAAGGCAGATTATGTCAATGAAGCAAATGAAAAAGAAAATCTTGATACAACATTTTCTATAAATGCTGTTGTTGATTTTTAATGATTTACATGTAAATAAAGGTTGAAAATTGAGAAAATTAATAGTATTGATAATATTAGCAGGAGCTGTATTTGCTTCTAATCGTCCAAGTGTTGGTTTAGTTCTTAGTGGTGGTGGAGCAAGAGGTGGTGCGCATGTCGGGATTTTAAAATATTTGGAAGAAAAGCATATTCCAGTGGATTATATAGTGGGAACGAGTATGGGCTCATTTATGGGTGGTTTGTATGCAAGTGGTTATAGTGCAGATGAGTTGGCTTATTTTTTAACACACACAAAATGGGAAAACTATATAAGAAGTAATAAACCACGAAAAAAAATCCCTTTTCGAAGAAAAACACTCTCAGCTCAATTTCCCGGAAATATAAAAGTAGGAGTTGATGCTAATAATAATATAACACTTCCAACAGGAGTTTTTGAAAAGCAAAGTATGCTGTATATCTTACAAAAAAAGTTTAAAGATGTACTTTTTATAAATGATTTTAAAAAACTACCCATCCCCTATACGGCAGTGGCGACAAACCTTGCCAATGGAGAAGTTATCCCTCTTTCTTCAGGTAATATAGCAAAGAGCGTATATGCGTCTATTTGTGTACCTGGAGGTTTTGAGCCTATAACTCTAAATGGTATAACACTGGTAGATGGTGGTATATCACAAAATCTTCCTGTACAGATTATGAGAAAATTATTTCATCCTGATTATATTATAGTAGTAGATATCTCAACTCCGTTTGACAAAGATAAAAAATTCCGCTCATACGATGAAGTGATGACACAACAAATAGATATTTTAACAAGAAAAAATGTTGAAGATACAATAAAAGGTTTGAAAAAAAATGAGTTTTTAATTACGCCGGAGCTTGATGGATATTCATTTTTGGATGCAGATAAATATGATGAAATAATCAAAAAAGGGTATGAATCAGCAAAGAAAAAATTTAATGAAATATCTTTTTTGGCATTAAACGAAAAAGAATATGACAAGTATAGGCAAAAACACCGCTATAAACCACATAATAAAATACCTGTTATAGATGAGATTGAAATTCAAAACAATACTTACATTTCCAATAAAATAGTTCGCTCAAAAATTCATCAACAAATAGGAAAAAAACTTGATTTTGAACAGTTGCAAAAGGATTTGATGAATATTTATTATCTTATGTATTTCTCTTCTGCAGAATATAAAGTAATACGAAAAGATGCTAAAAATGTTTTAGTTATAACAACACAGCCTGGATGGAATGTTAATGGTGATATACGAGCAGGGATCGCTTTTGAAGATGATTTTAATGGTCATAGTGATTATCAGGTACGGTTTGAATATAACAAATATAATCTAAACAGTTTTGGAGGGGAATGGAGAAACAGGGTAGAAGTAGGGAAAAGACGGTTACTTCAAACTGAGATATATCAACCGGTTAATTCAACTCAAGAGGGTTATGTAAGAGTTAATGGATATTATGAAAAAGTGAAGCATTATGTTACACCTCAGTTTTTGCTTGATGAATTTTCAAATGTAGATGAAGAAAAAACAACTCCATTATATTCTTTAAATTATGGTGGGATTTTAGGTCTTGGATTTAATATGGGTTCAACTATGCAAGTGGAAGTTGGAATGAAAATACGAAAAGTAAATCCTTCAACTGATCTGTTTGTTTATGATGAAGTTAATGGTGAATTTGATTATATAACAGCAGAAACAACACAAAGACTGACGCAGTTTTATGGGTATTATAAGTTGGATTCTTTGGATAATCCTTTTTTCCCTAAAAGTGGTTTAAGAGGAGGTCTTGGTTATATGCAAAATATTTCTGCTTTTGGTTCACATGTAAAGTATTCTCAAGCGTATGGTGAACTTGCTGGTGCATATAGTTTTGGGAAAGGGACTTTAGTCCCACATGTTAAGTTTGGAGCAACATTAAATTCTGGTGGTCTTGATGATGTAGCAACAGATGGAAATGGAGAAGCAGTCTCTGTGCAAGATGTTGAAGCATATTTTCATCTTGGAGGGTTGTTTAATATCTCGGGACGACCAACTTACTATACATCAGGGGATCAGCTTATATATGGTTCACTTAACTATCGCTATTCGATTTTATCCAATCAGTTTTTAAAGTCTATCACTTCTGAAGCGTATATAGGTTGTTCTATAGAAGCTGCAAAAACATGGTATAAAAATCGTACAACTTTTGCAGATACAAAAACATTGGTGGGAAGTAGTGTGTATATTGCTATAGATACTATTATAGGACCACTTTATCTTGCATACGGTTATAGTGATACAAGCAATCAAACAGTTTATTTTTCACTGGGTAGATCGTATTAGGAGGGTAAAAAGTGCAAACTAAAGCGTTATATCAAAAAGTTATACAATCTCGTCATGCCTGTAAAACTTTTTGTAAAAAAAAGATTATTTCAGATGAAGATATCCATTTTATCTTGGAAGCTGGAAGGATGGCACCAAGCTCTTTTGGACAAGAGGGATGGAAGTTTTTGGTTATAACCAATCAAGAATTAAAACAACAACTAAGAGCATTATGTTGGAATCAGGCACAGATAGAAACTTGCAGTCATCTTGTGATTATTTTAGCTGCTATAGAGGATCTGCGTCCACAAAGTGGTGAAGTGCAAAAACGATTTGCAAGACGAAGACTGCCAAAAGAGCAAGAAGAAGCGTATATAAAGCGTTATACGGAATTTTTAGCAAAAGAGATAGCAGATGATGAAGCAATGTTTGCATGGAGTGCAAAACAGACTTATTTGGCAGCTATGCAGATGATGTTAGCTGCAGCTTCTTTGGAGATAGACAGTTGCCCTATGGAAGGGTTTGAGAGAGAAAATGTAGAGAAACTCTTAGATATTGATACAAAAAAATACAGAGTTTCGCTCTTCCTCCCTTTTGGATACAAAATATATCCGCAAACAAAACATTTGCGAAGGGATTTTGAAGAGGTTGTGGAGTTTATAAACTAGAACTTCTTGCAAAACTCTCTATAATATGTTGAGACATATAGGAGTTTTACAAGAAGTCTACTAAAACTGTAGTTTATATCCAACTCCATATTCTGTTTTGAGATACATTGATTTTCGTCCATTATCCCCTATCTTTTTTCTGATGTTTTTTATATGGTTATCTAAAGATCGTTCTGAACTTAAAGAGGAAAGTGCATCAACAAGTTCAGCTCTTTTTATAACTTTGTTTTTATTATTTATTAAAATTGAGAGTATTTCAAACTCTATAGAAGTAAGTTCGACTAGTTCACCAGCAAAATAGATTGCATTGTCTTTTATTTCAAAAATATTTTTTTCTAAAGGTGTTTTTATCTTGCTTGTATTACTTAGATGTACCCAAATTCTGGCTTCAAGTTCTTCTAAATCAAGTGGTTTTATCATATAATCATTTGCTCCGTATTTAAAAGCAGTGATTTTTGACTTTGTCTCACTGTGTCCACTTGTAACAATGATAGGTACTGGAGTGTGTTGTCTGAGTTTTTTTAAGACTTCAAATCCATTATAATCAGGTAAACTGATATCAAGAAGGACAATGTCAAACTCTTCGTTATTGCTTATAGCTATGCTGTCTGTTGCAGTAAAAACACATTTTACATCAAATCCACAATCTTGAAGAAAATCATAAATTATTTCAGAAGCTGCTTCATCATCTTCAACAAGAAGAATACGAGATTTTTGCATAAAAAACATCCTTTTTTTATTTTATACTCTTTCATATTATAGTATTAGTTAGTAAATAAATACAGATTGTACATATTTTGAAGTATCTCAATATAGATTTGTCTTATACAATTCCAATTGAAAAATATATTTAAGGATGGTTTTTTGGAAAAAGAGGCAGATTATCTAAAAAAATTTATACAACAGCTTGATACAATAGAAAATCCTTACGAAATCAATCAAATAACAGAAGAACTTGTTTGTTCACTTTTGGATGCTGAATTTTCTTCTGTATGGTTTTATGACAAAGAAAATGTAAAACTTTTTCGTTTAAGAAGTGGTGAATTTCATAATGAAATCTCATTTGAAGAAAAAAAAGGGATTTTATATAAATGCTTTATGACACAAGAAAGTTCTTTATACAATTACTTGGCAAGTGATAAAGATTATATTGCTTCTATAGATAATCCCGATAATATTAAAATAAAATCAAAAGTTATGGTACCACTTATAGAAAATAAAGAGTTTATAGGTATAGTGACAGCATATAATTCTATAAAAAAATATGATAAATTTAACCATAAAAAACTAAAAAAACTTGAATCTCTAAAACCATATATTATCAATGCAATTTATAAAATGCACTCTCCACAAAAGTTTGAATCATCTCAAAAAGATCTTGAAGTTATCACTCCAAAAGAAAAAAAACAGCTGAGGAAACCTGATGATACACTGAATTTTGTTGCTAACTTGGTTCATGATATCCGAACACCGGCAAATGCTTTGTATGGTTTTTTGGATATTTTAGAAGATCAGATAAAAGATGACAAACTTAAAAATTATGTTAAAAATGCCAAAGAAAGTGCCAGTTTTATAAATGAGTTGACGAATTCTATTTTAAATACAGTATCAGCTCATCAAGAGTGTGATGAAAGTGAAATAAAAGTTATTGATACAATCCATTTCTTTTCATCAATAGCGGAAACTTTTTCATCCAATATGTACAAAAAAAATATCTGTTTTAACATCTTTATAGATCCGTTTTTACCAAAAAGTATCAAAATAGATGCACTGAAACTCAAGCGGGTTATTCTTAACCTTGTTGGGAATGCTTATAAATTTACTCCAAATAATAAAAAAGTTGAATTTTCAGTAAGATATGTTGCAAAAACAAATAAGATTGTGATTTATGTTAAAGATACAGGTGTAGGTATACCAAAAGAGAAACAAAAAGAGATTTTTAAATCTTTTAAACAGGCAGATGAAAAAACAGCACTTGAGTTTGGTGGTAATGGTCTTGGGCTTTTTATATCGGCAAAGTATGTTAAAGAGCTTGGAGGGACTCTTGGTGTGGTAAGTGAAGTGGATATAGGAAGTACATTTAGTTTTGATATACCGGTTGATGCAGTTGAATATAAACAGGTGTTTTTATCAAGAAACAATACATCAAAAATAGCAATAGTTTTAGATAAGAAAGATAATAATTGTGCAACAAATATTGCTAAATATATGATGAGATTGGGTATAGACAAAGAAAATATATTTACATGTAACTCTTTAGAAGATATACAGGCAGATGTCTCTCATATCGTTGTATTTGAGTCAAAAGTAAGTTTTGAGCAAAGTAAAGAGTATGCTAAAAATGGTAAAAAAATACTTTTTGTAGAAGATAAAGTATTTTCTATAGAGAAAGAAACAGATGAAAGCTCATTGCTTGTTATTTCAAAATACACTTTTGCACTTTATGCAATATATAAATTTTTAAGTAAATCACAGCTTCCAAAAGTATTAATTGCAGATGATGATGCTATAAGTGTGAAGTTAATAGAAATGATCCTTGAGAGTGAATTTTGTGAAATAGAATCTGTACAAAACGGGCAAGATGCTCTTGATAAAGTTTTGCAGGGGTATAAAGAAAACCAACCTTATGATTATATTTATATAGATAATAAAATGCCGGTTATTAAGGGATCTGATGTTATGCGTCATATACGGGAATATGAATTAAAAAACAATATAAAAAGAGCAATTTTTGCTATATCGACAACTGGAGAAAAACTAGATGAGTTTACCAGTCAATTATATGATATCTATGTAGGGAAACCTTTTAGAAAAGAAGATATAAGATCTGCATTGCAAAGGAAATAAAAGATGAATATTAAACCAAAACCAACAGATAGAGAATATGAAGTAAAAGATATAGACTTGATAGTTTCAAAATCAGATGCTGATGGAAATATAACATATGTCAATCCGATATTTGTCAAGATATCCGGATATTCACAGGCAAGTTTGCTGGAGGAACCACACTCTATTTTACGCCATCCCGATATGCCTAAAGTGATCTTTTGGTATTTATGGAAAAATATAAAAGAGGGTAAAGAGGTAGTGGCTTTTGTAAAAAACCTCTGTGCTGATGGTGGATATTACTGGGTTTTGGCAAGTGTAAAAATGGCAAAAAATCCTGATGGAAGCTTTAGAAACTATATGTCAACAAGAAAAAAGGTCAAAGAAGGTGCAAAATCTGTTATAACAAAGTTATATGATCAATGGCTGATGATAGAAAAGACAGAAGGAGATGAAGCTTCAAGAAAAGTTTTTGAAAATTTTTTAGAACAAAATAATATTACAAATGTTGAAGAGTTCAATACCTATATGAAAAATTTAAATAAATAAAGGGATAAAATGATAGATTTTGATGCAAAGATGAAAAAACTTCGTAGTGTACATGGGTATATTGGTTCGGCAGTACTAAATTACAGTGGTGAAACACTCTATATAGATGAAGAAAATACCGGAACAGATATAGGATTTGCAGCAGCAATATTTAATGACTCTTTTCGCTCTATTAATGAAGCATCTTTGGATATCGGTTTTAGTGATATCTCATCATTTGAAACAAAAACGGAAGATGGGCATGTGTTTTTGATGCAAAGTGCAGGTTTGGAAGATGAAGATAATTTTTCAAAAATTGATATTTTTTGTATATTAAGAGATGATGGAAATATAGCACTCGCTAAAATGGTTTTGCAAAAAGCTGCAAAAGTGATCTCAGAAGAGTTGACAAATATATAACAGATGAAAACGATTTATTTTATAAGACATGCAAAAGCAAAAAATTTTCATAAAGATGAAAGTGATTTTGAACGAGGGATCTCTAAAAAAGGGAAAAAACAGATACGGACAATAGGTTCATATATGAAATTAAGAGAGATATCTCCAGATATGATTTTATCCAGTTGTGCATTACGAGCACAACAGACTACGGTTGAATTATCAAATATTATGGAGTTTGACGGAGATATTCAGTATCTTCGTCAAATGTATAATACTTCGACACAGGATCTTATAGATATTATTTCCATTCAAGATAAAAGTATAGATTCCTTGTTTTTAATAGGGCATCATCCATATATGACAGAGTTGGTGAATTTACTTATAGATGAGCATATTTCTAAAATCCCGTTGATGGGAGTTGTTGCAGCTCATTTTAATATAAAATCATGGAATGAAATCGAAAATATCAAAGGAAAGATAGAGTTTTTTATCTTTCCTAAGCAATTTTGGTACTATATGCCAAATAATATAAGAGCGACGCTAAAAAGGGATTAAAGCTCTTTTACCCAATCCACCATTACCTGTGTAAGCTTCTCATTAGGAGCTTCCATAAAGCTGATAGTAAAATTGTCTTTTGTCTCAACAATAGCAATACTTCTTGGTCTTACTGCCGGAACAAGCGGATTTTGGATCTCTTTTCCAAAACAAAATATAACATTTTTCACATCAAGTATATCTTCTGGTATGTTATATTCTTCTTTTGCAGAAGTATAAGTATAGTGATCAAAAACAGTGATAAATCCAGCAACCGGATGAGATTCTATTTTTGCTTTGAAATATTTTATAAGTTCATCTATCGAATGACCTTCTTTTGAAACTGTTGTTGTATAAAGTGGAAATTTGTCTTTAAAATTGACAGATTGCATAAATAACACTCCTTAAAAAATTTATGAAATTTTACCAACTTATAAAAAACATAAAGTAAACTAATCTAAATTCCTGGTGCACTCCACATAGAAGTTGTTACACTTTCATCAACAAGTTGGAGCTGTTTTTTGTATGCTTTTTCCCATTTTTTGGCAAGTTTTTTATAGATTTTATGGTTTTTTGCATTTGGTTTGTAAGTTTTTTCAAATACAACAAGTTCTTTTGCCGCGTCTTGAAAGTTTTTATATATTCCAACTCCTATCCCTGCACTCATAGCGGCTCCTAATGCCGTAGCTTCTGTAACTCGTGGAACTCTGATCGTTTTTCCTGTTGCATCGGCAACTATCTGACACCAAAGATCGCTTTTACTTGCTCCTCCGGCAAAGATGATCTCTTTTGGCGATATTTTAGTGGTTTTTTCGATGTTTTTGAGATTTAAAGCCGATACGATGGCATTGTTTTCAAGTAAAGCTCTATAGATACTATAACGGTTACATGTAAAAGGGTCGATGGAGAGATTAAGCAGTGATGCACTTGCATGATACCATTTGCCATAGTGCATCTCATCTGAAAAGATCGGGAGTATCCCATACGATCCAACAGGGACTTTTTTTGCTTTTTTATCGAGTAAACTATAAGGATCAATCCCTTTTTTCTTTGCTTTTTTTATGATATCTTGACAAAAAGCATCTCTAAACCAGCGGATAACAAGACCGCTGAAAAAGGTGATCCCTTCTGCCTGGGATTGATCTGTAATTACATGGGGATTTACCCGTATGTTCATATCTTTTGGCGGTGTTTTTGTATGGGGAATATTGAGCTCTTGTTGCCAAAAACTCCCTCCAAGGATTACCCCATCACCTACCTTAACTACTCCAAGACCGGCAGAGCCAAGCTGAACATCACCTCCACCCATCACTACTTTTGTTGTGGTGCTAAGTCCTGTTTCTTTTGCGGCTTTTTGAGTAACATTTCCAAGGATCTCTCCACTTTCAAGTACATCGGGAAAGATGTCGGCTTTTATGCCGACTTTTTTTGCCATTTTTGTATCCCATACACGGCGTTGAAGATCAAATATCCCCGTAGTTCCGGCATTGCTTGGATCGACTGCTATTGTGCCACTGAGTTTTGCCAAGATAAAATCCCCTATCATAGAAAGAGAAGCTGTTTTTTTATAGATTTTTGGGCGATTTTTTTTCAGCCATAAAAGTCTTGGCAAAGCTCCAAGTGCAAAAGTTTGTCCACTTGTTTTATAAAAATCCGCTTCG